>Ga0123338_10000081_pt1 | contig 98858 bp, 74 predicted proteins | sample grotaG_FD_89793 | JGI IMG/M metagenome (GOLD analysis project Ga0123338, IMG submission 89793) | Glacier valley bacterial and archeal communities from Borup Fiord, Nunavut, Canada, to study Microbial Dark Matter (Phase II) -... | ecosystem: Environmental > Aquatic > Freshwater > Ice > Glacier ... | reverse complement strand
TGGCGCAGTCGCGCTCGGCGCCGGGCATGGAGGGAAAGCCGATGTTGCCGAACGCGACCAGCGTGCTGTCGGCGCCGAGGCCGTACTCGGGATGGGCCACGCCGGCGGCGGCCTGGTGCTCACCGCGGTGGGCGCCGTGGACCTTGCGCACGGTGGGGTTGGTGCTGTAACCGTCGAGGTTGTGACACAAGAGGCAGTTGGCGATCGGGGTGGCGTCGAGCGCAAAGTTACCCATCGGTGAAAAGCCGGGGAACGCGTGTGCCTGGTACGACTTGCCGGACATGCTGCCGAGATGGCAGTCGGAGCAGGTGGAGCTCTGGCTAGGGCCGGTGGCGTAGGTCTCTACCGTCGCTGTGCCGAGCTGCAGGTCGGTCAACGCCAGCTGCTGGTCGACATCGTCGGTGCTCTTGACCCAGACGCCGAGCGTGTAGGTGCCGGCGGGCTCGTTGGAGATGGGGCCAAAGGTGTAGGTGATGGTGCCGTCGACGGCTTCGCTGAAGTTGGCTTGGCTGGCATCGGCGAGCTTGGGCGCGCGCAGGTTGATGAAGTGGTGCTGGCGGTCGGCGGCGGCGCGGTCGACGACGCAGTTGAGGAGCTTGATGGCGGTGCGGGTGCCCTTGCGCGGGCCCGAGAGATAAAGACCCGCGGTGCCGAGATCGGCGGCGCGGAGCTGCTCACCACAAGAATTGGTGATGCGGATGGTCGCTTTGGGCCGTTCGCCAGCGGCCCAGAACTGCCCGTTGGCCGGGGTGGTCATGGCGACGGTGGCGACGACGCCGGCCGATTGACCAGGGCTGAGGCCGGTGCACCCGCGTGGCCCGGCCACGCCGCCATCTCCGTCGCTGCCAGCGGGGCCGCCAGGGCCTACCGGGCCGCTCGGGCCCGCCGCGCCGTCGGGGCCGGCCAGGCCTGCGGGCCCCTCGCATTGAGCCAATGCCAACATCAAAACGCAGAGGAGCTTTCGCATTCTCGCGCATGTCGCAAGAAACGTACCGTCGACGAAGTCCGCGGCCCGTGGGGGTCGGCGTCGGCGCGGACGCAGCCATTGCGCACTTTATGTCTATCGACGCATAAAATGCGCGCCCAGCGAAACCGGCTAAATCGCGCGTGAAAACGATCGGATGGCGCCCTCGCGATGCAGATAGGCGTCGAAGACCATCGCCACGTTGCGCGCAAAGCGTCGGCCCACGGGGCTGAGCCACAAAGAAGCTCCTCGCGTGGTCACCAGGCCATCTTGCACGAGCGGCGACAGCGCCGCGAGCTCGGCCGCGAAGTGACTGGTCCCGTCGGGACCGAGCTCGGCCACGCCGTTGCACAAGATCTGGGTGATGAGCTCGCGACGGCGCAGATCGTCGTCGCTGAGCCACTTGCCGCGACAGGTGGCCGTCACGCCTGTGCCCACCGCTTGCTCGTAGCTGCCGAGCGAGTGGTCATTCTGCGCAAACGCAAACCCGAGATCGCTGATGGCGCTCGCCCCAACAGCGACGGTGGCGTTGGCGCGACGGGTGGTATAGCCCTGGAAATCGCGCCACAGGGTCCCACGCTCCGCAGCGATGGCCAGCTCGTCGTCCTGCCGGGCATAGTGGTCGATGCCGATGGCCCGAAAGCCCGCGCTGCCGAGCTGGTCGTCGGCAACGGCTTGCAGGTCTTGCTTCAGCTCGCTCGACGGCAGCTCGGCCTGCACCAGCCGTCGCTGGTTGGCACGCAGCGTCGGCACGTACGCGAAGGAAAACACCGCCACCCGATCGGGACTCAGCGCAACCACCTGGGCCATCGTGCGCCGGAACGACGACGCTGTCTGGCGCGGTAGCCCGTAGATGAGGTCGAGATTGACGCTGCGGAAGCCGACCGAGCGCGCGTGCTCGACGGCAACGGCGGTCTCTTCGAACGACTGAATACGATTCACCGCGCGCTGCACGTCGGGATCGAAGTCCTGCACGCCCATCGAGATGCGGTTGAAGCCGAAGCTGCCGAGCAAGCTGAGCTGCGCCTTGGTGGTGACCACGGGATCGATCTCCAGCGCCACCTCGGCACCAGGCTCGAGCTGAAAATGTGAGGTCAGCGTGGCCCACAGCCGCGTGAGCTGACGTTCGTCGAGGAAAGTGGGTGTGCCGCCTCCGAGATGAAGCCGCGCCACCCGCCGCCGATCCCCGAGCAGCGAGGCGACATGCGCGATCTCCTGATCGAGCGCGGCGAGGTAGCGCTCCACACGGGCCTGGTCACGCGTGACGACGACATTGCAGCCGCAATAGCTGCACAGCTCGCGGCAGAACGGGAGGTGCACGTAGAGCGACAGCGCCGCCTCTGGCGTCTCGCCCGCGCGGCGCAGCGCGGTGGCATGGTCAACGGCCATGAAGTCGGCCGACCACTCGGGCACCGTCGGATAGCTGGTGTAGCGTGGCGCAACGACGTCGAGGCGCCGCAACAGATCGGTGCTGATCATCGACGACTCGAACCGTTGAGAACCATGCCCAGAATCAGAGCAAGTTGTGTGCCGAGCGGAGCCCGGTCCTAGGTGGGCGTGCTCTCGTGGTCGGCGAAGTCATCTCGCGGACTGCCTTGATACTCGCGCAGCTTGTACTGGATCTTGCGCGCCGACATACCCAGCATCTCCGCGGCGCGCGAGGTCGAGCCGCCAGTCAGCTCCAGCGTCTTCAAGATGGCGAATTTCTCGATCTCCGCCAACGAGGCCCCTGGGATCTTCGGGGCACCGTCGCTGGGCACGGCGCTCGGCACCACCGACGGCGCCAGATCTTCGACGCGGATCTCGTTGCTGCGGCACACCACCACGGCGCGCTCGACGGCATTTTCCAGCTCGCGCACGTTGCCCGGCCAGGCGTAATGCGTCAGTCGCTCGAGCGCCCCGTCGCTGAACCGGTCGATGGTCTTGCCGTTCTCCTTGGCGAAGCGATCGAGAAAGAACGCCGCCAGGAGCGGCACGTCGCTGGGGCGAGAGCGCAACGCCGGCATCTCCACCGACACCACGTTGAGCCGGTAGTAGAGGTCCTCGCGAAACTGGCCACTGTGGACGCGGTCGAGCAACACCCGGTTGGTGGCAGCGACGATACGCACGTCGACCTTGACGGTCTGGTTACCACCCACACGCTCGAACTCGTGTTCTTGTAGGAAGCGCAACAGCTTGACCTGTGTGGCCTGCGAGATCTCGCCGATCTCGTCGAGAAACAAGGTCCCGCCGTCGGCCTGCTCGAAGCGACCCTCGCGACGCGCGACCGCACCGGTGAACGCGCCCCGCTCGTGACCGAAGAGCTCACTCTCGAGCAGCGTGTCGGCCAGCGCCGCGCAATGCAGCTTGATGAAAGGCTTCTTGGCCCGTGGTGAATGCTGGTGAATGGCGGCGGCGATGAGCTCTTTGCCGGTGCCGCTCTCGCCGGTGATGAGCACGGACGCGCGCGACGGCGCCACCTGCTGGACGATGTCGAAGACCTGCTGCATGGCGGGACTGGTGCCGATGATGTTGGTGAGCTGGTGTCGCGCCGCCAGCCGCGCCTTGAGCTGCCCGGTCTCGGCGCGCAGGCGCTTGCGCTCGAGCTCACGCTGGATGACCAGCCCCAGCTCGTCGATGTTGACCGGCTTGATGAGGTAGTCGGCGGCCCCTTGCTGCATGGCCTTGACCGCCGTGTCGACGGCGCCGAACGCGGTCATCACCACCACGACACACTCCGGATCGCGCGCGGTGATCTTGCGCATCAGCTCGAGGCCGTCGATGCCAGGCATCTTGAGGTCGGTGACCACGAGATCGGGTGCGAACTCCGCCAGCTTGGGCAGCGCTTTGAAGCCATCCGCCGCCATCTCCACTTGATAGCCCTCATCCCGCAGCAACTCGGCCAGGGCCGTACGGGCGTTCACCTCATCATCGACGATCAGGATGCGACCTTTTGGAGACATGGCCCGTACCTCAGCGAAAAGAGTGCCAGGTTTGGGCAGCCCCAAAGCGGGGTATTCGCGAAAATCCTGCGCGGCGACGGAAAACAGGCGCAATTTTTGCGTCAGGACAACGCGACGTCACTTTCGAGGATGAGGGGTCCGATCACCCGCTGCTCCTCCGCCAGATGGGCACGCAGGGCCGCTGTGAGCTCAGATAGGTCGCCAGCGACCGCGTTCAGGTGGCCCGCAGCTAGCCCGCGTTCGATGCCGCCCAGAATCTCGAGGATCACCCGGTGCTCGCGACGCATGCGCGCGGTTGGCTCGAAGCACGCGTCACCCAGGCGCTCTTCGATGGCCGGAAACAGCGCATGCTCCTCGAGCTGGATCTGGCGCCTGATGTGTTGGCCAAGCGCCACCATCGCCGCGTCGGCAGCGACGGGATCGGTGCCGACATACCGCCGCACCAGTGCGCGCAGCGACTCGATGAGGCGCGTCTCGCGCGCCAGCCGTGTCGTGAAACATTCCATATTCCCCGAAAGAGCAACTCCTGGGCCAGCGTCACGGCGTCCGACGGGGCAAAAATGCGCAGTAATCGCGTGATTCACATTTGTTGAAGCAATCATTTCGTGATTTCGACAGAGATTCTGCTGTGCCTCTCTTTCACGGCTATGATTCTCGTCGGATATTGGAAACCTTATTTCAAGAGCTGCGACGCTATGTGGACTGGGGGGCAGCGGACGAGCGCGCTCTCCGCGGGCTACATCCACATGCCGCGCCGCACTTTTGGCGGATCGCCGAGGCGTTCTACGATCGCATCCTCGCCCATGAGGGCGCACGCGAGGCGCTCGTCGGTGGCGAGAGTCGGGTGGGCCAGCTCAAGGTGTCGCTGGTGGCGTGGATGGAGCGCCTTCTGGCCGGGCCGTGGGACGAGGAATACTTCCAGCTCCGCTGTCGGATCGGGCGCATCCATGTGCGCATCGCGTTGCCGCAACACTACATGTTCGGCGCCATGAACCTCCTGCGACGCGAGCTCGGTACGGTGGCCGATGGCGTGGTCTCGTCGGAGGAGGGCTCCGTGCATCGCGCACGCGTGGCGGTGGACAAGATCCTCGATCTCGAGCTGGCCATCATGCTGCACACCTACCGCGAGGATCTGATCGCGCAGCAGAAGCAGCACGAGCGGCTGGCCACCTTTGGTCAACTGGTCGGATCGATCGGGCACGAGCTGCGCAATCCGCTCGGGGTCATCGAGTCGTCGCTGTACATCCTCGACTCGCGTATCGGCACCGACGAGCGCGCCAAGAAACATGTGACCCGCATCGGCGAGCAGTTGCGCGTCGCCAACGGCACGGTCACCGCGCTCCTCGACATGATCCGGGATCGGCCGCTGCAGCGTGAAAAGGTCGTCCTCGCCGACACCCTCGACAGCGTGCTGCAGTCGCTGCCGTCGCCGCCCGAGCTGCGCTTGGTGGTCGAAGCGGTGACCGACCTGCCAGCGATCAATGCCGACGCCTTTCAGATTCGCCAGGTGCTGGCCAACCTGGTGGAGAATGCGCTGTATGCCGCGGGGGCGACGGGCGAGGTCAAGATCACCGCCCGTGTCGTCGGTGAATTCGTGGAGCTGGCGGTCGAGGATTCGGGGCCAGGGGTGGACACGCAGACGCTGCGCCGCCTCTTCGAGCCGCTGGTGTCGACCAAAGCCAAGGGCATTGGGCTCGGCCTGGCGCTGGTGCGGCGCATCGTGACGGGTCATGGCGGTACGGTCCGCTACGAGACGCGCACGGGAGGCGGTGCGCGGTTCGTGGTCGTGCTACCGATCACCGTGCCCATTGCGTAGCTATCTCATCGTCGACGACAACGTGGCCTTCGCCGAGAACGTCGCGGAGATCTTGCACGATCTCGGTGACGTCGACGTCGAGCTCGCCGACTCGGGCTTGGCCGCGCTGCGACGGGTGGAAAAACGCCGCTTCGACGCGCTGGTGTCCGACATGCGCATGCCGCACATGAGCGGGGCCGAGCTGGTGCATCGGGTACGGCACATCGATCCTGGCCTGCCCGCGGTGGTGGTGACCGCCTTTACTGGCGCCGACGATCTGTCGGCCGCGCGACGCGAGGGTGTGTTGGCGGTGCTGCCGAAGCCGGTGCCAGTGGCGCTCTTGGTGGGAACCCTGTCGCGCGCGCGTCGGGACGGCATGATCGCGCGCGTCGAGGACGACACGGTCTTGGCCGATAGTTTGTCGGAGGCGTTGCGCCAGCGGGGCTTTACCGTCGTGACCGCCCGTTCGGCCATGGACTTCGATCGGCTGGGTGGTCTGCAGCCGTTCACCGCGGTCGTCGATTTACGCGGGGCACGCCAGGAGCAGGAAACCCTGACTGCGCTGGCCGAGCGCTTCCCCGGTCTGCCGATGCTCGCGGTGACCGACGGCGAAGTGCCGCCATCGAGCAGCATGGTCTTCAAGCGCCCGTTCGATATGGCCGCCTTGGTCGAGGCGGTGGAGGCGCAGTATCGGTTGCGTGGTGCCTGATCACCCTACCGCGGTCATCTTGCTCGTCGATGACAACGCCGCGCTCGTCGACAATCTTGCCGAGGTGCTCACCGACGTGGGCTATGCGGTGAAGCAGGCCGGCAGCTGCGCCGAGGCGCGCACGCTGGCGCATTCGGGCTTTGACGTGGCGCTGGTCGACCTGCGGCTGCCCGACGGAGACGGCACGGCGCTGGCGCGCGAGCTCAAGGAGTCGTGTCCCGATACCCAGGTGGTGTTGTTGACCGGCCATGCCAGCACCGAGTCCGCGGCGGCGGCGGTGCGGGTCGGCGCCTTTGCCTATCTGGTGAAGCCGACGCCGCCACACGATCTGTTGCTCACCGTCGCCCAGGCAGTGCAAAAAGTGCGGCTGGTGACCGAGGGGCGCGAGCTCACCCGCCGCGCCCACCGCGCCGAGAAGCTGGCGGCGGTCGGCGCGCTGTCGGCAGGGCTGTCGCACGAGATTAAAAATCCGCTCAACGCCGCGTCGCTGCAGTTATTGGTGCTCGAGCGTCGTCTCAAGCGCATTGGCAACCTGCCCGCGGATATCTTCGAGCCGCTGGCGATCGTGCAGGGCGAGATCAAGCGGCTGGCCTCGTTTCTCGACGAATTCTTGCAGTTCTCGCGGCCGCGCGAGCTCAGTCGGGCCCCCTTGTGCGGCGCCGACATGGTACGCAGCGTGGCCAACCTGCTCGAGCCCCAGGCGCAGGCGGCCCAGCTTCGGCTCGAGGTCGCCTGCGACGACGAAGCCCACCTCCAGGCAGATGTGGCACGCCTGCAACAAGCCCTGGTCAACCTGGTGCTCAACGCGATCCAGGCCGCGCCGCCCAGTGGGTGGGTGCGGGTGAGCTGTCGCACGGTACCCGAAGGCGTGCAGTTCCTCGTCGAGGACAGCGGCCCGGGCATCCCCGAGGAGGTTCGAGAGCGGATCTTCGAGCCGTTCTTCACGACCAAGGAGGCGGGCAGCGGGCTCGGCCTGCCGCTGGTACATTCGACGGTGCAGCAGCACGGCGGCACGCTCACCGTCGACCGCGGGACGGCAGGTGCGCGGTTCGTGATCCACCTGCCTGTCGGCTGATGGGCTATGGCGCCGCCGCAAGACGGGCGGTTTCTCGACGGATGACCAGGTCTTCGCGGGCGTGGATGAGCCAGGCGTCGACGGAAGATCGCGCTGTCGACAGGCGACGGTCGCTGCTGCCCGTGGCGGTGTCGTCGAGCTCGAGGCCGGGTAGCGCCAGGGCGGCGCGGCGGCGGATGACCGAGCTGCCTTCGCCGATCGCCCCGGTGAAGACCATGGCGTCCGCACCGCCGAGCACGCCGGCCATGGCGCCAATGGCGCGACGCAGCGAGTGGACGAAGACGTCGACAGCGACGGTGGCGGCTGCGTGGCCCTGTTGCGCGGCGGCGAGCACCTGGCGCAGATCGGCCGAGAGCCCAGAAACGCCCTTCCAGCCGCTGTGTTGGCTGAGCATGTCGCGGAGCGCGACGGGATCGAGCTTCTCGTCGATGAGGAGATGCAAGAGCGCGCCAGGATCGATGGAGCCAGAGCGGGTGGCCATGACCACGCCTTCGAGCGGCGAAAAGCCCATGGTGGTGTCCACCGATCGGCCGGCGGCGACGGCGGTGACCGAACAGCCACTGCCGAGATGGCAGACAATGAGCCTGGCGGGCACGGCGCCAGCGACGGTGGCGATGCGAGAGACGGCCCAGTCCACGCTGAGGCCGTGAAAGCCGTAGCGACGGATGCCGTGGTGATCGGCCCAGCTGGCGGGCACGGCATAGCGGAAGGCGGCCTCGGACAGGGTGGCGTGGAAGGTGGTGTCAAAAACCGCGATCTGCGGCAGATCTGGACGCGCGGCGGTGACCGCATCAACGACCGCGAGCGTCGGGCCGAGGTGGAGCGCGTCGAGCGGGATCAGCGACCCGAGCTCGGCACGCACCGCGGCGTCGACGCGCACCGACGAGCGGAAACGCGGGCCGCCGTGCGTGATGCGGTGCCCCACCGCGTCTACCATGTGCTCGCCGAGGAGGTCGCCGATGCGTGTGACGAGGTCTTCTGGCTGCCAGTCTTCGTTGCCATCAGCAACGAGCACTTCGCCGTCGAAGCGACTCCATTTGAGCGAGCTGCTGCCGACGTTGAGGACCAGCAGATTCAGGCCCGCCATGTCCAGTCTCGGATCTCGGGTAGATCTTCGCCGTGCGCGCCGATGTACGCGTGGTGGTCGAGCAGCTTTTCGGTCAGCAGTTGACGCAGATGGCCAGCGCGGCCAGACAGCTTGGACAGGCGGTCGACCACGTCGAGCACCAGGTGGAAGCGGTCCATGTCGTTGCGTACCACCATGTCGAACGGCGTGGTGGTGGTCCCTTCTTCCTTGTAGCCGCGCACATGGAGGTTCTCGTGACAGGCGCGGCGATAGGCCAGGCGGTGGATCAGCCAAGGATACCCGTGGAAGGCAAAAATAATGGGTTTATCGACGGTGAAGAGCGCGTCGAATTCCCGATCAGACATGCCGTGCGGGTGCTCGGACGCCGGCTGGAGGCGCATCAGGTCGACGACGTTGATCACCCGCACCCGGACCTCGGGCGCCAGGGTGCGCAAGAGGTCGACCGCGGCCAGCGTCTCCAGCGTCGGCACGTCGCCGCAACAGGCCATGACCACGTCGGGCGCGCCACCTTCATCGCTGCTGGCCCACTCCCAGATGCCGATGCCAATGGCGGTGTGCTTGACCGCCTGGTCCATGGTGAGCCACTGGGGCGACGGCTGCTTGCCAGCGACGATGACGTTGACGTAGTTGCGGCTGCGTAGGCAGTGGTCGGTCACCGACAAGAGCGTGTTGGCATCGGGCGGCAGATAGACGCGGATGACCTCCGCCTTCTTGTTGACCACGTGGTCGAGAAAGCCCGGATCTTGGTGGCTGAAGCCGTTGTGATCCTGGCGCCAGACGTGCGAGGTCAAAAGATAGTTCAGCGACGGAATCGGGCGCCGCCACGGGATGCGGCGCGTCGACTTCAGCCACTTGGCGTGCTGGTTGAACATGGAGTCGATGATGTGGATGAAGGCCTCGTAGCAGCTGAAGAAGCCGTGGCGTCCGGTCAGGAGGTAGCCTTCGAGCCACCCCTGACACTGGTGCTCCGACAGCATCTCCATCACCCGCCCGTCGGCGGCGACGTGGTCGTCGTCGGGGCTGAGCGCGCCCATCGACTCGCGGTTGGTGACCTCGAACAGCGCGCCCCAGCGGTTGGAGGCCGTCTCGTCGGGGCTCATCACCCGGAAGTTGCTCGGGTTGCCGGTGAGCACATCGCGGATGAAGGTACCTTGCACGCTGGTGGCCTCGGCGACCACGGCTCCTGGCGCGTGCACGGCCACGGCGTAGTCGCGGAAAGGTGGCAGATGTAGATCGCGCGACGTCGGCCCGCCGTTGGCGTGTGGATTGGCGCTCATGCGTCGCGTACCAGTTGGCGCCAGCGACGATAAGGACGACGTTGGCGCGCCTTCCGCGCCGAACAGCTCCCCGGGCCGGTAGCTGCGCATCCAGCTCTCGAGGATGGCGAGGTGCTCGGGCTTGTCCATGTCGCTCAGCGGCACTTGGTGGGCGCGGAAGGTGCCCTCGATCTTGACGCCGTCGACGCGCTTGGGACCGGTCCAGCCCTTCGGCGACACCAGCACCACCATCGGCCACGCCGGCCGGATCGCCTGGTGCGTGGTGCGCGCGTCGGACTGGATGCGGCGGATCTCGGCGAAGACCTCGTCGAACGTGGCCGCCATGTCGCGGTGTACCTCGGCCAGATCGGCGCCCTCGGCGCACTCGACGAAGCGCGGAGCCCAGCCGTAGCCGACCAACAACGACGTCAGCTCCGACCGCGGGATGCGCGCCAGCACCGTCGGACCCGCGATCTTCCAGCCGTTGAGATGCAAGATGGGCAGCACCGCGCCATCGCGCCGCGGATCGAGAAACTTGTTGGAGTGCCAGCTGGTGGCCAGCGCGCCCGTCTCGGCCTCGCCGTCGCCGATGATGCAACTGACGATGAGGTTGGGGTTGTCGAACGCGGCGCCGAACGCATGCGACAACGAATAGCCGAGCTCGCCGCCTTCATGGATGGAGCCTGGTGTCTCGGGCGCCACATGACTCGGGATGCCGCCCGGGAACGAGAACTGCCGGAAGAGCTTGCGCATCCCGTCAGCGTCGAGAGATACGTCGGGATAGACCTCGGAGTAGGTGCCCTCCAGCCAGGCGTTGGCCACCGCTGCCGGGCCGCCGTGGCCAGGCCCGATGACATAGATCATGTCGAGGTCCTGGCGGCGAATGACCCGGTTGAGGTGCGCGTACAAGAAGTTGATGCCCGGCGTGGTGCCCCAGTGCCCGAGCAATCGCGGCTTGACGTCGCTGCGCACGAGCGGACGGCGCAACAGCGGGTTGTCGAGCAGATAGATCTGCCCGACGGATAGATAATTGGCCGCGCGCCACCAGGCGTCCACCAGCGTCAGATCGTCGATCATGGAGTCATGGCGCTGCACGCTTGATGCCAGCGAGGACGGCTTCGGTTGGCATCAGCCGTGCTGGCCGTCCATGCGGAGGTGTGATGTCGAGATGGGATGGTGGCGCTGGTGCTCGCGTCTTGTGCGACTGGCCAGCCAGCGCACGGTCCGTCGTGGACCCCGACGGACCTCGGGCCGCGCTCGGGGATTTCCTTTCTCGACGTGCGAGCTCCATCGTAGGGCGTTTGCCGCGTGGGGAGCGGCGCTTCACCTGAGCTCGACGCGGGTGCCGGGCGCCGGCGACTCCACCGACGAAAAGCCGGCCTCAGCGAGCTTGGCGGTAAGGGCCTCCTGGGCGCGTGGCTCGCCATGCACCAGGAACAACCGCGTGAGCTTGCCGCGCGCGCGCACAGCGGCGATGAAATCGAGCAGCCCGGCTTGGTCGGCGTGCGCGCTGAAACCGTTGAGGACCACGATCTCGGCGAAGCGCGGGCGCATCACGCCAAAGATGCGCACCTCGGAACGGCGCTCGACGAGCCGCCGGCCGAGCGTATAGGGCGCCTGGAAGCCGACGATGATGATCGTGTTGCGCGGATCTTCGATGGTGGCGCGCAGATGGTGCAGCACGCGGCCGGCCTCACACATGCCGCTCGCGGAGATGATCACCGACGGCGTCGGGTCGGTATCGATGGCCTTGGACTCCTCCACGTCGGAGACGTAACGCAGGCCCTCGAAATCGAACGGCGATTGGCCGCTCTGCAGGAGTGCGAAAGTGGCCTCGTCGTAACAGTCCGGATGCAGCTTGAAGACGTCGGTGAGCTTGACCGTCAGCGGCGAGTCGACGTACACGGGCACCGACGGCAAACGTCCGCTGTTCTGGAGTTGTTTGAGCGCGTAGATGATTTCTTGGGCGCGCTCCAGGGCGAACGAGGGGATGATGACCTTGCCGCCGCGCGCGAACGTCCGCTCGATGGTGTGGGCGAGCGCGTCGGTCGACTCTTCGATGGGACCGTGCAGTCGGTCGCCGTAGGTGCTCTCGCTGATGAGGTAGTCGAGCCCGTCGGGGATCTGTGGATCCCGCAAGATCGGTAAATGCGGCCGGCCCAGATCGCCCGTGAAGCCGAGGCGCGTGGTGACGCCGTCGTCGTCCAGCTCGAGGACCACGATGGCGCTGCCGAGCACGTGGCCAGCGTCGAGAAACGTGAGCTTCACGCCAGGAGCGATCTCCTGTTCGTGCCCGTACGGCACGCCGATCATCAGGCCGAGCACGCCGGCGACGTCCGCCTGGGTGTAGAGCGGATCGGCTGGCTCCATGTCGGACCCTTCGCGCTCGATCATCTTCTGGATGTGGCGCGCGTCGGATTCTTGAATCGATGCTGCGTCCTCGAGCATGGCGCCACAGAGATCCCGCGTGGCGGGGGTGGCGTAGACCGGGCCGCGATAGCCAAGCTTGTAGAGGAGCGGCAGCGCGCCCGAATGATCGATGTGCGCATGCGACAGCACCACGGCCTGCAACGTATCGATGGGCACGCCGAGCGCGCGGTTGCGCTCGATGGACTCGTTGCGGCGGCCCTGATAGAGACCGCAGTCGAGGAGCACGCAGGCGCGGCTGGTGCGCACGAGGTGCTTGGAGCCAGTGACGGTCTGCGCCGCGCCGATGAACTCGAGCTCGATCATCTGGCCATGGTTGCATCTTCGATCAACGGAACGCCAGACCCACCAGCCAACCGACGGCCGCTGCGGCGAGGCCAATGCCGGTGAGCTCGAGGCCGCCCGAGAGCCAGTGACCGACGGTGCGGGCGCTCTTGTAGGCGCCAGCGATGAAGAGCGTGACCGCGGTGACAGCCACCGAGGCGATCATCGCCGTCCGGACCCCGACGAGCACGAAGGGCACGAGTGGCAGTGCCGAGCCGAAGAGCGCTGCACCACCGACGACCAGCGCAGCGCGGATCGGGCGGCGGCGCTCGGGCGGTTGCAGGCGTAGCTCCTCGGCGACCATGACCGCCAGCCAGACTTCTTTGTCGGCGGTGATGGTCGCCACGATCCTGTCGAGGAGCTCGCCGTCGAACCCTTTCTGGCGGTAGATGGAGCGGACTTCTTCCGCCTCGAGGTCCGGGACGCGTTCGATGTGACGGCGCTCGCGCGCGATCTCCGCCTCGTAGAGCGCCTGTTCGGCGCTGCGTGTGGTGTACGCCACCGCGGCCATCGAGACCGACTCGGCGAGCGCGGCGGCCACGCCCGCGGCGAGGACGATGCGAACCTCGGAGGTGGCCGCGGCCACGCCGAGGATGACCCCCAGCACGTTGACCAGACCGTCCTGGCCACCCAAGATCACGTCGCTGAGCGATGATTCGGGCCGATGTGGATCGACCTTGTCGTGAAACTCTTGGTCGCTGGTCACAGGTACCGCAGGCGGCGAGCGGCGGCGGTGAGCGCGTCGCGATAGTGCGGCGCGGCGATGGCGATGAGCGCACGGGCCCGCTCACCGATACCACGGCCATGCAGCTCGGCGACGCCGTACTCGGTGACCACGGTGTGAACGTGGGCGCGGGTGGTGACCACGCCCGCGCCCGGCTTGAGCTCGACGACGATGCGCGAGAAGGTGGCGGCGGTGGCGGGCAAGGCGATGATCGCGCGGCCGTCGTCGGCGAGTGCGGCGCCGCGCAGGAAGTCGACCTGGCCACCAACGCCGCTGAACAATCGCTCGCCGATGGAATCGGAGCAGACCTGCCCGGTGAGATCGATCTCGATGGCGCTGTTGATGGCCACCATCTTCGAGAACTGGCGGATGAGACCAGGATCGTTGGTGTAGTCGGCCGAGCGAAGCTCGACGCTGGGGTTGTCGTCGAGAAAACGATACAGGCGAGCCGAGCCGAGCGCGAAGGCCGCGACGATCTTGCCGCGGTCGTGCTCCTTCCGACTGCCGTTGATCACGCCACGCTCGACCAGATCGACCACGCCATCGGAAATCATCTCGGAGTGGATACCGAGGTCGCGCTTGCCTGCCAGCGCGGCGCAGATGGCGCCCGGCAAGGCTCCGATGCCGAGCTGCAGCGTGGCGCCGTCGGGAACGAGCTCGGCGATGCGCTGACCGATGCGGGCCTCGACGTCGGTGGTGACGTGCGCCGCAGCGGCGGCAGGTGGCTCATCGGCGCGGACGCCGAAGTGGATCTGGTCGAGATGGATCATGCCGTCGCCGAATACCCGCGGCATGGCGGCGTTGATCTGGGCCACCACCACCTTGGCAGCACGCACCGCAGCGACGGTGACGTCCACCGATAAACCGAGTGTGCACAGCCCATGCGCGTCGGGTGGCGAGACGTTGATGAAGGCCACGTCGACCGGTAGGCCACCACGACGAAAGAGCCCGGGCACCTCGGACAAAAACACCGGCACGTAGTCGGCACGGCCTTCGTTGACCGCCTGGCGCGCATTGGCGCCGATGAACAGCGCACGGTGGCGTAGGTGCCCAGCCATCTCCGGCCGAAGGTGTGGTGCCGCGCCTTCACAGTGCAGGTGGGTGACGCCGACGTTGGAAAGCGTGGCCGCGCGCTCGGCCAGCGCTGCCAACAAGAGAGATGGCGTCGCCGCCCCGCCTTGGACGAAGATCTGACAGCCGTTCTGGACCGTGGCTGCGATGGCTTCGCGCGCAGTGCAAATTCGCATGACCCGTCTTCTCGCAAGACTGGGGCCAGCAACGAGACGCCGAAATGTCGGGCGAGCGCGAAAGATCTGCGTCTCGTCGAGCACAGCGCGCAGCGCGTGCGTTCGGAGCCACCACCAGCCCACGGAAACGCTCGATCCGTTGTGGCGCGTGCCGTGCAGAGGTCGGGGCAATGAGCTTTCATCGAGGTCACGCGTTCGGGGCGGGGGCAGTGGTGGCTGGCGTGATCGCGGCGCTGGCGGTGTGGCTGTGGCCAACGCGGATGGTGGCGCCCGATCGGCACTTGCCGAGCGCCGAGCGCCTGTCGGAAGCGGCGCGCGCGTCGCTGCGTTCGCAGATGCACGCACACGGCCGCGGCGTGCTCGAGCTCACCTCCACTGCCACCCTGCTCGACTACGACGGGGTGGTGGTGGCGACCGATCGCGTGCTCGCCGAGCCGCGCCTCGGCCGTCCGCTGAGCGGCGACGCCACCGAGCTCAACACCAGCCTGCCCGGTCGCTTCTACGACCTACAGGACCAGCTACGCACTGAGCTCGGCCAGCTTCGCGCCGCCGCCGTGGCCCGCAATCCAGACGATGTGGCCGCACAGCTCGCCAACGTCAGCGGCACCTGCGTGCGCTGCCACGACGCCTACCGTCGCGGCAACTAACCCGCCGGTACTTTCACCCAGAATCAGGTACTGTCGACAAATGCCGCCCCGCGAGCGCGATCAGATCCCGGCGCAGCTCGGCCGGTATCAGATTGTCTCCCGCATCGGCAAGGGCGGGATGGCGCACGTCTATCACGCACGGCTGCAGTCGCTCGGCGGCTTCGAGCGCGATGTGGCGGTCAAGGTGTTGTTGCCGGAGCTATCGGCGGAGCCCGACTTCGTGGACATGCTGCTCGACGAAGCGCGGCTGGCCGGCGCCATCTGTCATCCGTGCGTGGTCCAGGTTCTCGACGTGGGCCGCGAGGGTGAGGACGAGCTCTTCTATATCGTCATGGAGTACATCGACGGGCCCGATCTGCGGTCGCGCTTGCGGGAAGTCGTCGACCATCGCCTGCCACCTGCGGCCGCGCTGTATGTGATAGGCGAGCTGTTGCGGGGTCTCGGCGCCGTGCACTCTGCCGTCGGTGTGGATGGCAAGCCGCAGAACATCATTCATCGTGATGTGTCGCCTGCCAACGTGCTCATCGACAAACAAGGCCAGGTTCGCATCGGCGATTTTGGCATCGCGCATGCGTCGGTGCGCCTGACCCGGACGCGCAACGGCGCCATCAAGGGCAAGCTGCGCTACATGGCGCCGGAGCAGACGTCGCAAAAGCCGGTCGACCATCGCGCCGATCTGTATGCGGCGGGCGTGGTCTTGTGCGAGCTCTTGCTGGGCCCGGCCGAGTGCGAGCCGCGGCGGGATTCGGAGCTCGGTCGGACGTTTTCGTGGCCGCGGGTGAAGCTGCGCCGGCCCGACCTCATGCCACGCGATGTGTCAGCCATCCTCGACAAGGCGCTCACCGAGAGCTCGGCCGATCGCTATCTGGATGCTGCGGCATTTCGTCGCGATGTGGTGTCTGCGCTGCACCGGCTGCATCCGGGGTTTGGGCCGGAAGAGCTGGTGCAGACCTTTGCGGTGCTGGACAAAGCGCGCGTGGTGGCCGCGGCCGGTGGCAGCGACGGTCCAACCGATCCACATCACACCGAAAAACATCCGCTGGTGACGCCGCCGAACGGCCTGCCGGTGGTGGTGCCGCCTTCTCTCGGTGGTGAGGACGAGGCCAACACGCTGACCTACGCGCGTCCGCCGGGTCGCGAGAGTGAAGCGGCGCTGACGGTTCGCCGGGCCAAGCTGCGGCCAGTCCCCAGCACCAAAGCCATCGTCGCTGCGGTGGCGGTGACGGTGGCGTTGGCGTTGTTGATCCCGTGGGTGGTGTGGCTGATCACGCGGAAGCCGGTGGTCGTGCCCACACCACAGATAGCGCCCCCCGTCGCTCAGACGCCGGTTGCGCCGCCCGAGCCTGCGCCCGTTGTGCCGGCCGAACGCCCCAAGCCCGTCGCTAGTCCGACCAGGTCAGGTGCTCAGCGACATAAGGTGAGTTCGTCACATTCTTCGGCGGGTGCAAAAGGTCGGTGACGACGAGGTCGGTGACGCCAGTGGCGCCGCCGGTTTCGTAGACGATGGAGTTGCCGGCAGCGACGAGTCCAACGACGCCGACAAGGTCGGTGGTGTGGATGGTGCCATCGCGCTCGATGACGAACATCTCGCCGAGATCCCGCTCGCTGTAGCCGTCGAGGACGCGGCGGATGAAGACCACGCGGCCATCGTCGAGCTTGACCGGGTTGGCGGCAAAGAAGTTGCGCGGCATGGTGGCGAGGACGATGGGGTCGTCCTTGCCGGAGACGCTGACGATCTCGACGGTGACCGTGCCGAGCTCTGCTTCGGTCATGCGGTTGGCGGACCGGACGACCAGCACGCGGCCATCGTCGTAGGCCGAGGGATCGGTGAGGGCGCCATTGGAGGTGACGGCCACGGTGACGATGCGGGTCTCGTCGGTGCTGGTGCGATAGAGCCGGTTGTAGGTGGGCAACAGCGGCCTGGTCGGCGAGGCCGAGAACAAGATGCGCGGCTGTCCCTCGACGGTGATGCCACACAAGGAGTCGTTGACCGAGACGTTCATCATCGGCAGCTGGACAAAGTCGTTGCCCTTCAGCGTGCCGACATACGGAAAGATGGCGCCGGTGTCGTTGGCCAAGACCGCGACGCGCCCGTCGGTGAGGAAGCGCGGCCAGGCGGTGCGGTGACGGTCGTCACCGACTTTGCCGAGCGAGCGACGGGCGGTACCGTCGAAGCGGATGCTGAAGACTTCGTTGCGGACGAGGAAGAGGACCTGAGGCGTCTCGAGGGTCTCCAGCGCCGGCGGAGCGTCAGCCGCGTTCGTCGCGCCTGGTAGCCCGACGCACCCCGCTGTCAAAAAAGCCGACAGCGCCACAGGCCCAACAGTCGCAAACCAAGCGTGGGAAGGCATGAAACCTCCTCGCTGCTCGTGGGAACGGAAACTGCAAACGAGCACACTCATGATATCGGTCCGATTTCGACGCGGTCCAGCTTCCTCGGCGAAATACCCAAATAATCACATCAGCCGACGTGCGGGCCTGTGTAGGTCCAGCCCAGATTGTGGCAACGCGCACACCAGCTTTGCGGATCTGCGCCGATCCAAAAGAATGGGCGGGCAGGGCGTGTCACACTTCAAGATGCGGGCAGCGATGGTGTGGTTGTCGACGGCGCTGCTGGTCGGGTGTGACCATCGCGCCGACCATGGCAACCCCGACGCCGGCATTGCCATTCATCAGGCCGTGATCGCCGCCCACGCGGCCTACGCCGCCGGCGAGCTCAGCATCGACCTCGACGGTGACGGACGCAAAGAGTACTCGCGCCTCGTCGACAGCCGCGGGCGCACCACGCGCCAGGAGATCGACCTCAACGGCGATGGACGCGCCGACTTGATCTGGGATTTCTCGTCGCGGCCGGCGAGCTTTTGGTCGGATCGCGACTTTGACGGTGTGGCCGACGAGACGGTGCTGGTGACCCCGGGGCTTCGCCGTGGCGGCGGGCTGGTCGGCGTGGTGCACCGGCGCTTCTCCGTCGATTCCACGCAGCCCTACAGCGAGCGCAGCTACGTCGTTGTCGAGGCGCCCGAGGTCAACTATTCGGAGTATGTCCCCGGGCGCGGCGACAGCAACTACAGCGCCGTCGCCAATCTGACCGTGCCGCACAAGGAGAGCTCGCGCTATCCGATGGTGTTTGCCGAAGGGCCCAACGCCTGTGACAAGACCCAGGCGGCGCAGATCGAAGCGGCCTTCGACAGTGCCTTCAGCGACGGCTACGCCTGCCTGGCCGCAGTCGACGGATCGTTGGCCTCACGCTTCTTGGCGACGGTGGAGCTGGCCCAGGCCATCGTCATCGAGTGCGAGCCGGCCTCGAGCAACGAGTGCGGCGAGACCAGCTTCGTGCTCGACCACAATGTGTCCCTCGGCGGCGATCTCACCGTCGGCATCACGCTCTTCAACGACGCCTTCACCGACCCGGCATGTGGCTCTTTGGTCAACACCGTCTTCCACGAGATCTTGCACTACACGCTGTCGCCAGGCGGGATCCACGACACCGATGACTCGTACAACGATCCGCAGGATCAAGTCACCGCCTGTGCCGGCATGTGTTTCCCGAGCGCCAAGCGGCCGGTCACCACGCTGACCTGCGCGGCGTGCTTGCAGACGTTCAACGGCGACGCGCGCTGCCTCGACAAGCCGCCCGAGGCGTGTCCCGCCGACGCCCATTGTGCTTACTGTCCGTGCGACGACCCGTCGAAGAGCAACAACGCCAGCTGGTTCGCGACGATGGACGAGTGCGGCACTGCGTGCGGCGACAGCCCCGCCTGCGCCAACGTCGCCTGCATCCCGCGCCCGCTGGCGCCGTGTTGCCGCTGAGCGGACAGTCAGAATGCGGGCGCGATCAGGGGCCGGTGCAGTCGTCCCATTCGTATTTGTAGCTGGTGAGCTTTTCGCGTTCGGTATCGACGAACCAGGCGTAGCTGCCGTCGCGCGGGTCGCGCAGGCTGAGGCGGTAGGTGCCTGGGGTGTCGCCATAGACCTCAAGCTCGACGTCTTCTGAGCAGCCTTGCATGGCGCGGCGGATGAGGCGGCAGCCTCGGCGGAGCTGGGCGTCGCGCCCATGTTGCGTGCACGCGACGGCCAAATTGCGCTTCAGTGCTCGCCAGCGTGCATCGCCGCACTGGGGCGGCCCGACGACGCTGGCGGGTGAGCCGACACTGACGTCGCCAAAAGCGCTGGTGCCGACGAGCGAGAGGACGGCGAGAGCGAATCGCATGGTCCGTACTACGGTTGCAGCACGGTGAATCGACACCGAATTCGCCGTGGAATGGCTGCTTGTGAGGAAGGCTCCGATGTCGGATACTGTGCGCAATGCGAACGAGTAGGGTGGGGATCGGAATTCTATTTTGTGCCGTGACGGCGTTTGGCCCGTCGGTGTGGGCGGCGCCTGCCAAGAAAAAGCCGGAGCCTGTCAAGCCTGCTGCGCCTGTTGCAGCGCCAGCGGCGCCGAAGCCGACCAGCTTCGAGGCTGCCGCGGCCAATGCGCATCGGGTCAACGATCTCGGGTGGCTGCTGGCGCCGGTGTTCACCGACGACAATGCCTGCAAGACAACGGCTGGCGACGACGACCTGGGGCTGCGTCGCTGTGAAGCGGTCCACGAGTGGGCGCTCAACGATCTCGCCGCCGGCACCTACGTCGCCATCGGCGACGACGCGGCGCTGTCGATCTTGCCGTACGACGCCACCGAAAAGAAGCTCGAGCTCGACGTGTCGGGCTGTCTGGCATGCACCAAGCCGATCAAGCTCGAGGACGGTCGGCCGCGTTTCGTGACCACGCGCGTCCCCAAGGCCATCAGCGCACAGAAGCAGAAAGTGGTTGGTCTCGACATCAGCTTCCACGACGTCGAGCTGGCCAACCCGGAGCTGGCCGCGGAATGGATCAAGAAGATGAGGTCGCGGCTCAAGGTCGAGTTCGTCTTCAAGGTGGGGCAGCGCTGGAAGGCGGGCGGCGACAAAGGCTACGAGGGTGTGACCTTCGTGCGCGTCGCCCATCGCGTCGTCGATAAATGCTCCGGCAAGGTCATTGCGTCTGATCCGCCGTCGCAGAAAGAGGCGCTGGGCTTGAAAGACGCCAGCTGCCCCGACGAGATGTCCGATGCCGAGGTGCGCGCCGAGGAAGAGGCGGCGCTGCCGGAGCAACTGGTGTCGAAGCAGATCAACACGGTGATGACGTCGGTGCGGGCCAAGGTGCAAGACTGCTTCACCGAGTTTGCCGACGCTGGCGACAACGGCGCCGTGACGCTGAAGCTGGTGGTGGCGGGCTCTGGATCGGTGAGCAGCTTCTCGATTTTGCCGCCGCACGACAAGACGCCGGTGGGCATCTGCATCCGCACCGTGACCAAGGGCAAGCTCACCTTCCCGCGCTTTCGCGGTGAGAAGATGGTGATCACCTATCCGTTCAAGCCGGGCGCCTAGACCCGGCGAAGCGCTTCGCCAGCCGGGCCACAGCGACGGCAATCATCGCCGAGATCACCAGGCCCGCTTGCTCGCCTTCCAGGGTTCCGAGCAGCAACGCCGGCAGCACCATCACCGCTACGACCGCTAGCACCATCTCCAGGAACGTCGCACCGCGACGCCCGAGGACGATGCCCATGGCGATGCTGCCAGCGACGAGACCCGGCACCAACGCCAGGCCAAGTCGGAAGGCGAGATCGGCCGAAACGGCCACGCGCATGTGGGCCAAGATGCCGAGCCCATGCGCCAGATTTGCCGGGCCACCGAGCACGATGATGCCGACGGCGGCGCCGAGCACCAAGAGCGCACTGCCGGTGGCGACGAGCGGCCAGCGCACCGGGCTGCCCGCGCGAGAGACGCCGATGAGGCCGAGGATGCAGGCCAGCACCAGGCACAGGCCGCCAAAGGCCTCACCCACCGTCGCATAGAGGGTTTGTGTTTCTTGCACGGCGACTTCTTCGAGAAGCCCGGCGGGCTCCGGATGCGGCGTCAGATCTGGGTCCACCGACGGGCTTTGGGCATACAGTCGGCCGGTGGAGTCGACGAACGCCGACACGCCAGTGTTGACCGCGCGGACCAGATCGAGCCTGAGCTCGACGGAGCGATAGACCGACAGCGCCAGATGCTCGTAGGGCTCGGAGGTGTGGCCGAACCAAGCGTCGTTGGTGACGTTGATGAGGATGTTGGGCTGGAGCTTGGCTAGGCGCCGTCCGAACGACGGAAAGATGTCCTCGTAGCAGATCATGGGGCCGAGCTTGATGGTCTGGCCGAGGCGCGGGACGGTCAGCGGGAAGGTGGTGACCTCGGTGCCGCGTGAGGTGTTGGAGACCTCGGGGATCCAGCGCTTGATGAAGCGTAACTGGTCGAAGTAGGGCACGTACTCGCCGAACACCATGAGGATGTTCTTGTCGAAGAGGCCGGTGAAGTTGTCGTTCTCGTCGAGGAGGAGCGCCGTGTTGTAGGGAAACGGGTTGTCGCCGAAGGTGAGGGCGCCGAAGAGCAATGGCTTGCCGAGGTTGCGGCGGATGCGGCGGCGATCGTTGGGCGCGTAGTCCGAAGCCTGCGCGCGGAGCAGGCCATAGGGATAGCTCGACTCGGGCCAGACCACGAGATCGGCGCCGCGGGCCTCGAGCGCTTTTGACACGTGCTGATGGATCTCGAGTTGCTCGGCCGCCAGACCGGGCCGGAATTTTTCGTGGATGCCGACGTTGGCCTGCACCACGCCGATGCGGATCTTGGGCGCGGCAGCGCGGCGGGCTTCGACCTGGTGGATGCGGACATAGCCGTAGGCGACGTTGGCTACGAGGATGACTCCGGCCAGCGCCACCCGTCGCTGCCAGCCAGTTGGCTGCGGCAAGTTTTTGTGACGGGCGTAGAGCGCGGTGCCGAGCTCGAAGAGTGCGGCGTTACACAAGATGAGTAAAAACGACACGCCGAGCGGGCCGGTGAGCTCGGCCACCTGGATGACCGGCCGCACCCAAGCTTGGGTGATCGAGAGATAGAACGGGAAGACGTAGGGGACGACGAGCTCGATGGCCACGTAGAGCACCGGAGCGGTCCAGACGATGGACCAGCCCGTCGCATGTCGGAGCTTACGGACGGCGGTGAAAAAGAAGGTGAACGTCAGCGCCTGATAGCCGACGAGCAGCAGATAGATCGGCAGCGCGGCGAAGAACGGCATGTGGCCGAACTGGATGAGAAAGCCCTGAATCCAGTAGAAGCCGCCACCATTGGCGACGAGACCGAGCAGAAACGCGAGCAAGACCGGGCGACGCGCGCGGGGATCGAGAATGACGGCAAAGGCAGGCGCGAGGGCGAACCAGGCGAGCGGCCAGATGTCGAAGTTGGCGCAGGCCAGAAAGAGCATGGCGCCAGCGACGACCGCGACGAGCGCGCGGCGCCACCAGATGGGATCTGGGAGCGGCACGTTTGGCGGCGTCGCTTTTGGCGGCGTCGTTGCTGGCTGCGGCGACTGCGGCGCTTTTTTTCGGCGCGCCACGGCTACAGCTTGGGAAAGCGGACCTGGAGGCCGCCTTTGAGGATCTCGAACGTGCCCGGCAAACGGCCGAGCTGCTCACCGTCGACGTCGAGGAGCACGTCGGAGCTGCCGGGCATGGGATCGACTTGCACCTTGGACGCGCGCTGCACGCTGACCTTGGGGTTGGTGAGGTGCTTGCCGCTGTAGATGTCGAGGCCGCGCAGGAGCACGTCGCCGAACGAGAAGTCACCGAGCGTGACCACGTCGAAGACGCCGTCGTCGAGCTCGGCATTTGGCGCCACCAGCATGCCGCCGCCGAACCAGCGTCCGTTGGCCACAGCGACGGTGTAGATGCGGCCTTCTTTGGCCGGGCCGTCGTCGAAACGCATGCTGACCGACGCGTTTTTGTAGTTGAGGCCGGCGCGGATGGTGGCCATGGCGAAGGAGATCTTGCCGCCGAACGCCTTGGTGCTCTGGTTGACGTAGCGGTCGACGAGGCCCGAGAGGCCAAAGCTGGCGATGTTGATGAAGTAGCGCGTGGCGGGCTGGCTCTGGTGGTCGATGTAGCCGAGCTTGCCGACGTCGATGCGGCGCGGGGTGGCGTCTTTGATGCGGCTCGCGGCCTCGGCTAGATCGAGCGGGACGCCAAGGCTCTTGCGGAAGTCGCCGCCAGTGCCGGCATTGAGGACGGCGAACGACGCCGTCGGTGACACCAGCTTGCCGCGGGCGTCGAAGAAGCCATTGACGACTTCGTTGATGGTGCCGTCGCCGCCCATGGCGATGACGAGGTCGGCACCAGCGACGAGCGCCGCGCGGGCTTTGTCGGCGCCGTCGCCGGCACGCTCGGTGAAGACGGCTTCGAACGGGCCATAGGCGCCGAGAATGGTCTCGCGGAGCTGGGGCCAGAGTTTTTCGGTTTTGCCGCCCTGCGAGAGCGGATTGACGACCACCACGGTGCCGGACATGGCGCGCAATGTACCACCGTCAGGTGGCGGTGGCGGTTTCGAGGAGCTCGATGAGGTCGACTGCGGTGACGCCGTCGCGGCTGAGCTGTTTTTTGCAGCTGGAACAAGAGGTGACCACGGTGTCGACGGCGGCTTCTTTGACCTCGACGAGCCGGTTGTCGGCGATGGCGCTGGCGGTGGCGGGCATGGTGATGGGCAGTAGGCCGCCGCCGCCGGAGCATTCGGCTTCGCCGCGGTTGCGGGAGAATTCGACGAGCTCGTCGACGGCTTTGTTGGCCAGGCGCCGGGGCGGATCGTAGAGGCCCTGGTGACGGCCGAGGTAACAGGGGTCGTGATAAAAGACGCGGCCGCGCTTTTTCTGGATCGGCAGGCGCTCGGCGAATGACTCCAGGAACTCGACGGTGTGCTCGACCTGGAACGGCAGCGGCACGCCGAAGCGGGCGTAGTCACGCTTCATGGTAAAGGCGCAGGACGGACAGTGCATGACCACCCGCGCGTAGCCTTTGAGCTCTTTGACGAAGCGCTCGGCGTGGAGGCGAAATTCGTCGTGCTGGCCGGCCGCCAGCAGGGGATAGCCGCCACAAGCCAACGTGGTGTCAGCGACGGCAACATAGTCGGCGCCAAGCCGATCGCAGAGGGCGAGCATGGTCTTGGCGAGCTCAGGCGCGCCGCAGCCAGGTAGGAAGGCGACCTGCGCCTCCGACGGGCGACGTCGCTGGGGGATCTCGTTGCGGATCTGATCGGCCGCAGCACGCGCATGTTTGACGAAACGTTCTGGTAAATCGCTGAGGGCCTCGTGACCGCGGCCGTCACGCTCGGCTTCTTGACGACCGACGAACAGCGACGGGCCGACCTCGACGCCATGCAGGCAGGCCTCGGTGCAGGCGCCGCAGCCGGTGCAGCCGTAAAGGGGATCGGTGTGCGCCTTGGCCTCCGCGCCGCGCACGGTCTGCAGATGCAGGCGACGCATGCCGGCCATCTTGGTCTGCGGGGTCAGCGTCTCCGATGCCTCGGCATGCGACACCGGGCAGGTGTGACGGCAGAGCTTGGGACAGTAGGTGCAATAGGTGAGTGAGGTTTCGAGATCGGGCATGGCTAGCTCCGAGGCCAGTCGGGAAAGGTCGAATTGCCGTCGAGAGCGCGCTTGATGGCGGGCCAGGCGGGCGGCAGGGGAGGGGGCTCGGGCTTGCGGGTCGGATCGCAGAGGGCGGCGCCGCGTGGATGCCAGCCGGTGACGCGTGCCGACGACGACAGACGTTCGTCGAGCGCTTTTTCGAGGCTGATCGCGCGCTGATAGCCTTCGATAGCGCGCGGTGCGTGGTGAGGCACGGCGGTGCCGCCGCGGCTGGTGCACAACGATGCCGCGAGCTGGCGCTCGGATTCGGCCAAGGCGGCGGTGCCTTCGACGGTGATGAACAGCGACGGTGGATCGGCCGTCACCAGCAGCTCGGCGGGACGCGCACCTTCGACGACCAACGTGCGGGCCACGGCCAGGGCCGCCTCGACGCTGGGCAGGGTGAAGGCCGCCTGATGACGGGCGTCGCCACGACGTAGCACGCGAAAGGTGGCGTCGGTGAGAATGCCAAGGGTGCCGCGGCTGCCGATGATGGCGTGCATCAGATCGGGGCCGACGGCTTTGCGCGGCGCGATGCGGGTCGAGATGACGGTGCTATCGGCAAGCACCGCACCGACGGCGACGCACTGGCCGACCAGGGGCCCGGTGCGGGGACTTGCCTCGTCCGGGCGCGGCGCGGCCAACAGTGCGCCGAGCGTGCGCGTCGGCGCGACCATCGAGGCACCGAGGGTGAGCCCGTGCTCGGCCAGATACTCCTCGAAGGCGCCGATGGTGAGGCCGACCTGCACCGTGCACAACAACGCGGTCTCGTTGAGCTCGAGGACACTGGCCAGCCGGGACAGATCGAGGTCCGGGCCGACGGCGATGGTCTTCTTGGCAGCGCGTGCGGCAGCCACCAGCGCCGCAATCTCCGTCGCTGAGCTGGGCGAAGTGCTCATAAGCCCATCTTCCCCGGGTTCAAGATGCCGTGCGGATCGAGCGCCGTCTTGAGGCCGCGATAGACGCGCATGCCGTCGCCGTGCTCGTCGGGCATGAACGGCGCTTTCAACAGGCCCACGCCATGGTGATGGCTGATGCTGGCGCCGCTGGCGTGCACCGCGGTGAGCGCCGCGCGCCACAGCTCGTCATAGCGGCGCTCGGTGGCCACGCGCTCGCCGGCCTTGGCCGCAAAAGTAAAATAGATGCTGCAACCGTCGGCATACGCGTGGGAAAAATGCGCCATCACGAAGGCATGTGGGCTGACCGCGTGCTGGACGGCCGCGTACAGCGGCAACAGCTGGTCCCAGGTGGTGCAGACCTCCATGGTGTCGACGAAGGCGCCGGATTCGAAGGCCTTCGACATGCGGAAGCTGACCGCATAGCGATGGGCCAGCCAGCGTTCACCGGGCCCGGGACCGAGATCTTTGCCGCCGGCCAGCTCGAGCTCGATTTTTGCGGCTTCGGCCTCGGCGGCGGCGAGCTCGGCCTGGCCTTCGAAGCCCATGACCAGAAGACAACCACTTTGCGCCCACGGCAACACCGTCGAGAATAGCTTGTTGAAGAACGCCGGCTGACCAAGTGCGGCGCCGATGGCACCACGGCGAAGCTGGTCGAGCGTGCTCTTGCCGCCGGCCAACGCGGTGAGCCAGTGCGACAGCGCGCTGGGCTCGCCAGCCTCGTGGGCTTCGTGGGTCGCTTCGGGTTTTCCGTCGCGGCGATGCAAGAACGAGTCGAGCTCGTTGTAGAGACGCACGCACGCCGGACGCAGGCCACGTTGCACCACGCGCCGGATGGCTTCGCAGCCTGCGGCCACGCGCGGGAACGACCAGCCTCGGTAATAGCGTGCGGCTGGCAGCGGATGCACGGTCACCGTCGCCCGCGTGAAGATGCCGAGCGTGCCTTCGGAGCCGATGGCCAGCTGCAGAAGATCGGGCTGGGCGCCGGAGACGAGCTCGTGGACTTGGCCGGTCCCGTCGACAAAAGTGGCCGAGCGGACCATGTCTTCGATCTTGCCGTAGCGCGTGGAAAGCTGACCGGCCGAGCGCGCCGCCAGCCAGCCGCCGAGCGTGGAGCACATGATCGACGACGGAAAATGACCCATGGTGAGCCCGCGGCGGTTGAGCTCGTGCTCCAGGTGATCGCCGATCATGCCGGCTTCGAGCGTGGCCGATCCGGCCGCCGCGTCGACGGCGATGACCTTGCGCATGCGCTTGCAGTCGACGATGAGACCACCTCGGATGGCCACGGCCCCGCCGCAGACGCCGGAGCCGGACCCGTAGGGGACGATGAGCGTCTTGGTGCGGATGCAGGCTTTGACGATGGCTGCGACTTCTTCGGTGCTGGTCGGCCAGACGATGGCGTCGGGCTGATGCGGCGCGTAGACGCCGTCAGCGACGCCGATGAGGCCACGCGGCCATAGATCGCGCGCATAGGCCACGCGATCGGGTGCCGACGTCGACACGCGCATGGTGCGGCTGAGCTCGGCGATGATCTCGCTGCTGCTGTTGGTGGCGGTCAACGGTTGGCTTCGAACGTGGCCCGGATGGCTGGACGCGTGTAGATGACGACGAAAAACACCGGCATGGCGACGAAGATCAAAAAGACGAAGGCAAAGACGATGGCCATGATGAAGAGCTCGGCGGTGCCTGGGCCACCGGGCATGAACAGCGTGGCGACGAACGCCGCCACGGCGAGCAAACCGATGCCGAGCGCGATGCTCGACGACATGATACCGAACATCCGCGCCCAGGGCCGCACGCGTAACGTCCCGATACCCAGCGTCAACAGACTGCCGCCGCCGACGCCGTAGAAAAATAGGCCGGATCCCATCATCACCGCGATGGCGCTGCCCGGCATGCCGCGCGCGAAACCGAGCGTGGTGCCGATGGTCACGGTGTACATGAGGCCAGAGAACAGGCTCAGTGAGCCGAGGATGATCTGGATGATGCCGACCACCTTCAGCGTCGTGCGTGAGTCCTGGTTTGGCTTTGGAGGACCGGGCACGTCAGGCAAAACGTCCATGCCTGAGATGTAACATCATCCGACCAGTCTTTTCGCCTAGATCGTCGCTGGCATCGGGATACCATCCGCGGATGGGTCGCGCGCCGGCCGAGACGTTCCCCGATGGGACGCACCTCGACGACAAATACCGGGTCGTGCGCCACATCAAGACGGGCGGCATGGGCGCGGTCTACGAGGTCGAGCACACCGGGCTCGGCAAACGGTTCGCGGCCAAGGTGTTGTTGCCGTCGCTGTTGTCGCGGCCGAAGCTCGTCGAACGGTTCCGGCGTGAGGCGCGGGCGGCGTCGGCGACGGGCCACGAGAACATCGTCGAGGTGACCGATCTCGGCCAGTCCGAGGGTGGGGTCCCGTTTTTGATCATGGAGCTGCTGCATGGCCGGACGCTCGGCGGCGAGCTGAAAGAAGGGCGCCTGGAATCCGATCGCGCAGTGCATATCGCGCGGCAGATCTTGGCAGCGCTCGAGGCTGCGCATGCGCGGGGCATCGTGCATCGGGATCTCAAGCCGGAGAACGTCTTTCTCATCCAGCGTGCCGGCGATCCCGACTTCGTCAAGGTGCTCGACTTCGGGATCGCCAAGCTGCTCGGCCATGGTGACGACGCCGATGACGATCAGCAGCAGCTCACCGAGACCGGACAAGTGGTCGGCACGCCGAGCTACATGGCGCCAGAGCAGGCGCGTGGTGACCGCATCGATCATCGCATCGATTTGTATGCGACCGGCGCGATGCTCTATCGGATGGTGACCGGCCAGCGGCCGTTCATGGGCGCCAATCTCAACGCGCTGCTGTTCGCCATTGCCGAGGGCAAGCCGAAGTCGCCGCGTGCGCTGAATCCGCTGGTGCCCGAGAGTCTCGAGCGCGTGATTGCCGTGGCGATGAGCGTGGATCTGTCGCGGCGATATGCGACGGCGGAGGCGATGTCGGCGGCGCTCCTCGATGATGATCTGACGGCAGATCGCGGGCCCGGTCGGCTCTTGGAGCCCGGCGAACATTCGGTCGAAGGTGGGTTTTCGGCGCAGTCGCAGACGATGGCGGGCACGGCGAGCAAAGACCCACCACTCGACGGTGGCCGGTGGTGGATCTGGGCTCTGGTCGCAACGGCTGCGATGGTTTTATTGAGCACGGCCGCGCTGTTCGTGATGTACAGCATCCGCAAGAACGCGATCCAAGAGGCAACGCGTGCGGCGGCCGAGGCGCGGCAACGGGTGATCGATTCGCAGAGCCCGCCACCGACGGCAAGGCCCTCTCGGCGAAAGATGCCTTAATCGAGGTTCAGCGCGGCCAGATCATCCTCGTCGAGCCCGAAGAAGTGGCCCGCCTCGTGGAGCAAGGTGACCCGGATTTCCTGACGGACTTCTTCGGCATGGTGGGCGTCGCGCTCGATGTTGCGGCGGAAGAGAAAGATCTGCTGCAGGCTGGGGGCCGCGCCCATCCCTTGCTCGGGGAACGGCGTGCCGTCGAACAGGCCGAGCAGGCGCGGGTCGACGCCGTCTTTGACCAGGGTCTCCGACGGATAATCGTCGACGACGACCGGCACATTGGCCAACAGCGCCTTCATGCGGTGCGGGAGCTCGCCAATGACGGTGTCGACTTCTTTCTCGAGCGCGTCGGTGGTGATCGACCAGGGCGGCGCCTCCTGGGCGAGATCGATCTTGCGGACCCTGGCCCAGGCCGCGTCGCGCGCCGGCAGATCGCCGACGGCATCGGCACAGAGCCCGACGCCGTGATGCGCATCGGCGTCCTCCGGCAACAGCTTGGCGGCAGCGGCGTAGTGCGCGGTAGCGTTCTCGAAATCCTCCAGCTCATAGAAGCAGCCGCCAGCGCGCAGGTGCTGCTCCGGATCCGGCAGATCGATGCCGTCGGGCAGCGACTCCAAAGTCTCCACCGCGGCCTCGTCGTCGTCCAGCCCAAGCAGGATCTCGGTGCGCAACAGGATGGCGTCGACGAACTCGTCCTCTTCCTCGGCGGCGTCCATGGCTTTGCCGGCGATCCGCTCGGCCTCGTCGAGCACGCCCTCGGCGGCGACGAGCTGCGCCAGACCGTAAAGCGCCTCGAAATATTCGGGGTCGAGGGCCAAGGCTTTTTCGTAGCCTTCCTGCGCCGCCTCGAAGTCGCCGGTGGTGGCGCCCACCTGGGCCAACAGGACGTGGATGGCCGGCTCCTCGGGATCGGTGACCAGCGCCGCCTCCAAAATGGCGCGCGCCTCGTCGAGCTTGCCTTCGGAAAGAAGCTCTGCGGCGGTTTCGAGCTGATCGTCCAGGTTCTTCTGCGCGGCCATGTTGAATCGGTCTCCTGGCCGTACGAGACGGCCTTTGCTAAGGTGCCGCGTAAGATGCCGAGGCCGAGCCTTCTGCGCAAGCTGGTCATGATGGCCACGTTCCTTTCTTCGGCTGGATGTCCCAGTCGCTTCGACCCGCGTGCGGAGCCGGTCCAGGCCTCGCCCAACCGTGAGGCGGACCACGATTACCGTCAGGCGCGCAGTCGGCTGGACGCCGGCGATTTGACCGGCGCCGTCGAGCGTTATCAGGCGTTTTTGGTGAAATACACGGGTGACCCGCTGGTGCCAGCGGTCAAGCTGGGTCTGGCGCGCGCGGAGCTGGGTCTCGGCGAGCTGCCCAAGGCGCGCGAGCTCGTCGAGCCCATGGCTGGCGATCTGGGGCGAGCGCTACCAGCGACGCCTGAGGCGCAGCGAGCACGGTATCTACTCGGACTTCTTCAGCATAAAGCGCACGAATGGCAAAAAGCACGCGACACCCTACGTCCTTATATCAACGCCATCGTCGCTGGGGACGATGCTTTCGAGCTCCACGCGGTGCTGGCAGACGCAGCAGCGCAGCTCGGCGATGTCGACGACGCACTGACCGAATACAACGCGTTCTATGGCGGCGCGCGGCCGGCCGAGAAGATCTACGTACGCGACCGCGCCTCGGCGCTGGTGACCAAGCTGACCTCGATGGAGGCGCAGCGACTGTGGTCTGCCGTGCCACGCGATTCGCTGGCGGCAGCGTTCCTGGGTCGGCGCTTGGCGGCCGAAAAGCGCGCCGCGGGCGATCTCAACGGCGAGCGCAGCATGCTCGACGATTCCAAGACCGCACGCGAGCGGGCCGGGCTCGAAGAGGCCCGCGGCGACGGGGGCCGCGCGATGAGCGTGCGGGCGCTCGGCTGTGTGTTGCCGTTGACCGGCAAAGGTCGGGCGCTCGGCGAGCGCGCGTTGCGGGGTGCGCTCCTGGCCGCCGATCTGCCCGGTGGCGGGCCAAGTGGTGGTGCGGCGACGTTCGAGCTGCGGCTGCGCGATTCGGCCAGCGATCCGGCCAAAGCCGCAGCTGCCGTCGACGAGCTGGCCGCCGAAGGCGTGGTGGCGGTGCTGGGCTCGCCTGATCGCGCCGACTCGCAGGCGGCTTCGCCCAAGGCCGAGCGGCTCGGTGTGCCGTTCCTCGAGCTGGCCCGTGACGACGTGCGCCGGGGCGAGCTGCAGTTCAAGATGGTGCGGCCACGGGCGCAGGTCGCGGCGACGTTGGTCAAGCGTGCGGCGCAGTCCGGCGCCCGCACCATCGCCATCTTGGCGCCCGATTCGGCCTACGGGCGCGAGATGGCGCAGGCGCTCACCGACGCGGCCAAGACCATTCCGGGCCTCAGGGTAGTCGCTGATCTCCGCTATCCCGAGGCGACGACGACGTTCGTCGAGCCGGCCAAGCGCCTCGTGTCCCTGCGTCCCGACGCGCTGATCGTCCCGGCGGCGGCGTCGCAGCTGGCACTCATCGCGCCGCAGTTGTCGTCGCTGGGCTTGACCAAGATGGCCAATGTCAGATCGTCCGGCAAGGCGCTCCAGCTCTACGCCACCGCCGACGGTGCCAACGCCGGCTTTCTGATGTCGACGGGAAAATATCTACAAGGCGCCATCCTCGCGCCCACCTTCTACGCCGATCCCGCCGACCCCATCTCGGCCGCCTTCGTCGAACGCTATCGCCGGGCCTACAACGAAGATCCGTCGGTCCTAGACGCACTAGCCTTCGACGCCGTCCGCGCCGCGCGCCTCGCCCTCGACGCTGCCGGCCCGCGCCCCGACCGCGCCCAGATCGCAGCCCAGCTCACCCGCGTCTCCGAGCGCGGGCTCACGGGCGCCATCATCTTCGAAGCCGGCGAACGAGCCGGTGGAGCACCTCTGTTTCAAGTCGACAACAGCGCGCTGCACCTTCTGACGAAATAGGCGTCGGTGATGGTGCAGGCGCTTCTTTTATAGGGAGGGGAAGCGGGAGTCGGGAGACGGAGGAGACAGAATTTTGGGGCCCCACCGTCGCTGGCTACTCGATCGGCGACGTCTAGCCAACGACCACTGGCGGAACGAACGCCGAAAATGATTCTGATCTGTCTCCCAGCTCCATTCCGTCTCCTGTGAAAGGAAGCCTTTCGCTCACCGCCATCGCAGCGATCGCAACCGGAGTAGATTGCCGCCGCAGGATCCGGTAGCGTGCGCTCCATGCGCTACTCGCAACTGCTCTTGCCGACGCTGAAGGAGGCCCCTTCCGAGGCCCAGGTGGTTTCGCACGTGCTTCTGGTGCGTGCTGGCTACATCCGTAAGCTCGCGGCCGGCGTGTACTCGTTGTTGCCGCTGGGCCTGCGGGTCGTCGCCAAGATCGAGAAAATCCTGCGTGAGGAGCTGTCGCGCGCTGGGGCGCAAGAGGTGCTGTTGCCGATGGTGCACCCGGCTGAGCTCTGGCAGGAGTCGGGTCGCTGGCAGAAATATGGGCCGGAGCTGTTGCGCTTCAAGGACCGCAAAGGCGCCGAGTTCTGCATGTCACCGACGGCAGAAGAGGCCATGTGCGAGCTGGTGCGCCGGGACGTCAAGTCGTATCGGCAACTGCCGCTCAATCTGTTTCAGATCCAGGACAAGTTTCGCGACGAGATGAGACCGCGCGCGGGCCTGATGCGTGGCCGCGAGTTCATCATGAAGGACGGCTACTCGTTCCACGTCAACGACGAAGACGCCAAGCGCGAGTACCAGAACATGTACGACGCCTATGTGCGGATCTTCCGTCGCTGCGGGCTCGATTTCCGCGCGGTGGAGGCCGACACCGGCGCCATCGGCGGCTCGCTTTCGCACGAGTTCCAGGTGCTGGCCGAGTCAGGCGAAGACTCGATCGTCAGCTGCGACAAGTGTGACTACGCGGCCAACGTGGAGAAGGCCGAGCTGCGTCCGCCGTCGCTGACCGCGGCGGCCCCGACCGAGGATCTACGCGAGGTCCACACGCCCGGCGCCGGCGCCATCACCGATGTGGTGGCATTCTTGAAGCAGCCAGTGGACCGCTTCGTCAAGACGCTGATCTATATCGCCGACGGCAAACCGGTCATTGCCGTGGTCCGCGGCGATCGCGACGTCAATGAGCTCAAGCTGAAAGCGGCTCTTGCCGCCGACGCGCTCGAGCTCGCCTCCGATGCCCTCGTTCGTGAGGTCACGGGTGCCGACGTCGGTTTTGCCGGATCGCAGACTGCGTCGCTGAAGAAGGCCGTCACCGTGCTGGCCGATCCCGAGGTCGCCGCCATCGCGAGCGGCATCACCGGCGCCAACAAGACCGACCACCACGTCACCGGCTTCAACCTCGGCCGCGACGTGCCCGGCGCCCGCATCGTCGATCTCCGCACGGCGGCCGGCGGCGACGCGTGTGCCCGCTGTGACGGGGGCACCTACCGCTTCTTCCGCGGCATCGAGGTCGGCCACGTGTTCTTCCTCGGCACCAAGTACTCCGAGCCCATGGCGACCAAGTTTCTCGACGCCGACGGCAAAGAAAAGACCATGGTCATGGGCTGCTACGGCATCGGCGTGACCCGCGTGGCCGCCGCCGCCATCGAGCAGAACCACGACGCCGACGGCATCCGCTGGCCAATGGCGATTGCGCCGTTCCAGGTCACGATCGTCACCGCCGGCAAAGAGGCCGAGCTGGCCGAGGCCGCCACAACGCTCGACAAAGAGCTCACGGCGCGCGGCATCGAGGTCCTCTACGACGACCGCGACGAGCGTCCGGGTGGAAAGTTCAAGGACGCCGATCTGATCGGGATCCCCATCCGCGTCACCATCGGAAAGCGGGGCCTGGCCGAGGGCAAGTTGGAAGTCAAGCTGCGCACCGAAAAAGACGCCAAGCTGGTGGCACGCACCGACGCGGCCGCCGAGATCGTGAAGCTCGTCGAGGCCGCGCTCGCCCATGCATAGCGAGCGGCTCATCGTCGCGCTCGACCATCCCAACCTCGGCGCTGCACTGGCCCAGGTGGACCTCTTGGGCGACGCTGCACGCCGGTACAAAGTGGGCCTCGAGCTGTATCTGTCCGAGGGCCGTCGGGCGATCGAGGAGCTGGTGGCGCGCGATCGCCGCGTGTTTCTCGATCTGAAGCTGCACGACATCCCGGAAACGGTGGAGCGGGCAGCTCGCGCAGCGACGGCAGGCGGCGGTGTCGATCTCCTGACGGTGCATGCCTGTGGTGGCTTTCGCATGCTGGCCGCGGCGGTGGCCGGCGCCGGTGAAGCACGCGTGTTGGCGGTGACGGTGCTGACCAGCCTCGACGAATCCGATCTCGCTGCTGACGGAAATCCGCTTCCCGTCGAAGATCTGGTCGTGCGTCGGGCGCTGTTGGCCGAGTCGGCTGGCTGCGCAGGCGTCGTCGCTTCGCCGCGCGAGGTGGCCGCGATCCGCAAGAAAGTGCGCCCCGATTTTTTGATCGTGACGCCCGGTGTCCGCCCGCAAAACGCGCGCGGCGACGACCAAAAACGCACCGCGACGGCCCGCGAAGCCCGCCAAGCCGGCGCAGATGCCGTCGTCGTCGGCCGGCCGATCCGCGATGCCGACGATCCGCGTGCTGCCGCCTTGGCAATTTCAGCCGAGCTAGAATCGTGAGCCGCCTCGTTTACGGCATCCATCCCGTCAAAGAGCTGTTGCGGGCGCAGCGCGTCCAGACCCTGTTCCTCGTCGAGGGCGAGGTCGGCGCTGGCCTGCGCGAGATCGAAGAAGCCGCTCGCAAGGCCAACGTCATCCCCGTGCCCCACACCCGGCAGTCGCTGGACGCGCTCTGTCATGGCGGCGCGCACCAGGGTGTGGTCGCGGTCACCGGCGAATTCCCCTACGTCCGCGTCGAAGAGATCCTGGAAGGCGCCAAACGCTCCGGCAAGGCACCTTTGCTCCTGGTCCTCGACAGCGTCCAGGATCCGCAGAACCTCGGCGCCCTCATCCGCACGGCCCACGTCGCTGGCGTGCATGGTGTGGTGATCGGCAAGGACCGCGCCGTCGGCGTCACCGCGTCGGTGGTCAAGGCGTCGGCCGGCGCCACCGAGCACATGCCCATCGCGCAGGTGGTCAACATTTCCCGCACGCTCGAGGCCCTCAAGCAGCTGGGTGTCTGGGTGGCCGGCGCCGTCGCTGTCGGCGGCTCCGAGCCCTGGAAGGCCGACCTCAAAGAGCCCACCGCCATCGTCCTCGGCGCCGAAGGCAAAGGCATTCGCCCGCTCGTCCTCCGCAACTGTGACCTCCTCTTGCGGATCCCCATGTACGGACAGGTCGCGTCGCTGAACGTCTCGGCGGCCGGCGCCATGCTGCTCTACGAAGTCGTCCGTCAGCGGGGCGTCTAACCGCACAGGACAAACTGGGCGTTCTATGTTACGGAAACGGCCGGCATGAGAAAGCACGTTTACGGCTTTGGCAACGGTCACGCCGACAGTGACGCAGCCGTCGCTGATCTCGGCAAGGCCAAGGAGCTCCTCGGCGGCAAGGGCCTGGGCCTCATGGAGATGAACCGGCTCGGGATCCCGGTCCCGCCCGGTTTCACCATCAGCACCGAGGTCTGCGCGTATCACTACGAGCACGAGCGCGGTTTTCCGGCCGAGCTCGACGGTGAGGTCCGTGATGCCGTCGCTGCCATCGAAGCCGCTGTCGGTGCCAAGTTTGGCGGTTCGGATGCTCAGCCACTTCTGGTATCGGTGCGCTCCGGCGCCCGGGTGTCGATGCCAGGCATGATGGACACCGTCCTCAACCTCGGCCTCAACGACAGCACCTGCGCCGCCCTGGCCCGTGCGACGGGCAATGAGCGCTTCGCCTTCGACAGCTATCGCCGGTTCGTGCAGATGTACGGCGACGTGGTGCTCGGCCTCAAGCCGGAGCACAAGAACGAGCAGGACCCGTTCGAGCTGATTCTCGAGAAGAAAAAAGACGCACGCGGGGTCCACCTCGACACGGATCTGCGCGCGCAAGATCTGGCCGAGCTCGTCGTCGAGTTCAAGGCCGAGATCAAGCGCCGTCTCGGCCGCGACTTTCCCGAAGACCCGTGGGAGCAGCTGTGGGGCGCCGTCCGCGCTGTCTTCGGCAGCTGGCAGAACCACCGCGCCATCACCTACCGCGAGATGTACAACATCCCCGCGAGCTGGGGCACCGCCGTCACCGTGCAGGCCATGGTCTTCGGCAACCTCGGCGACGACTGCGCCACCGGCGTGGCCTTTACCCGTGATCCGTCGACGGGCGAGCGCCGATTTTACGGCGAATATCTCCGCAACGCGCAAGGCGAAGACGTCGTCGCTGGCATCCGCACCCCGGAAGTCTTGAGCGCGGCCTCGGGCCCGGACTCGCTCGAAGAGGCCATGCCCAAGGCCTACGGCGAGCTGGTCGAGGTCTATCAGCGACTCGAGCGTCACTTCCGCGACATGCAGGACATCGAGTTCACCATCCAGCGCGGCAAGCTCTGGCTTTTGCAGACGCGCACTGGCAAGCGAACCGCCAAGGCCATGGTCCGCATCGGCGTGGAGATGGTGGCCGAGGGCTTGATCACCGTCGACGACGCGGTCCTGCGCATGGAAGCGCTCAAGCTCGACGAGCTCTTGCACCCGACACTCGATCCCAAAGCGGAAAAGAAAGTCATCGCCAAGGGCTTACCGGCTTCACCTGGCGCCGCGGTCGGCAAAGTGGTCTTCTCCGCCGACGACGCCGAGGAAATGAAGCAGAAGGGCGAAAAAGTCGTCCTGGTCCGCGTCGAGACCTCGCCCGAAGACATCCACGGCATGAACGCCGCCGAGGGCATCCTGACCGCGCGCGGTGGCATGACCTCGCACGCGGCCGTCGTCGCCCGCGGCATGGGCAAGTGCTGCGTGGCCGGCTGCAGCGCCATCAACGTCGACTACGGCAAGCAGCAACTTACCGTCCAGTCCAGCGACGGGCCGATCGTCATCAAGAGGGGCGACGTCATCTCGCTCGACGGCAGCAAAGGCGAGGTCATCCTCGGCGCCGTGCCGCTCACGACGCCAGCCCTCGACGCCGACTACGCCACCTTGATGCGCTGGGTCGACGGCACACGCCGCCTCCTCGTCCGCACCAACGCCGACACGCCCATCGACGCCCAGACCGCGCGCAATTTCGGCGCGGAAGGCATCGGCCTGTGTCGCACCGAGCACATGTTCTTCGCCGAGGACAAGATCCTCGCGGTGCGCCAGATGATCCTCTCGGACACCGAGGCCGAGCGTCGCAAGGCGCTGTCGCGCATCTTGCCCATGCAGCGCGAGGACTTTGCCGGCATCTTCCGCGCCATGGATGGTCTGCCGGTGACCATCCGGCTTCTCGATCCGCCGCTGCACGAGTTTTTGCCCACCAGCGACGAGCAGATCGCCGTGGTAGCCGCCGAGCTCGGGGTGGCGCCCGCCGTGGTCAAGGCCCGCAACGAAGCGCTGCACGAGTCGAACCCGATGCTCGGGCACCGGGGTTGCCGTCTGGCCATCACTTTCCCGGAGATCTACGAAACCCAGACGCGGGCCATCATCGAGGCCGCCGTCATCGTGCGTCGCGACAACATCGACGTGCGGCCAGAGATCATGATTCCGCTCGTCGGTGCGGCGGCCGAGCTCGAGCGCTTGCGTGCGCTCGTGGTCAAGACCGCCGACGCCGTCCTGCGTGAAGCCGGCATCACCATTCCCTACACCGTCGGCACCATGATCGAGCTGCCGCGCGCCTGCGTCACCGCCGACAAGATCGCCGCCCATGCCGACTTCTTCTCGTTCGGCACCAACGATCTCACCCAGACCACGCTTGGTCTCTCGCGCGACGACGCTGCCAAGTTCCTCGGCGAATATGTACGTCTCGGCATCTACCCGACGGACCCGTTCGTGGCGCTCGACCAAGAAGGGGTGGGCGCCCTCATCCAGCTCGGTGTCCGTCTCGGCCGTCAGGCCAAGCCCGGCCTCAAGATTGGCATTTGCGGCGAGCATGGCGGCGAGCCCTCGTCGGTGGGCTTTTGTCATAGCCAGGGCTTCGACTACGTGAGCTGCTCGCCGTTCCGCGTCCCGATCGCCCGGTTGGCCGCCGCCCAGGCTGTCTTGCGCGAGATCCGCGCCAAGGCCGCAGCCCCCCAGCCGCGGTGATTCTTCATTGATTCCGTCAGTTGCGTCGGGCAACCTTCGGGCGCCCTTCCGGATCCCATCCTGCTAACCATGGCCATGTCCCGCATTTCTGTCGTGCAACGCGCCCTTTTCGGCCTGGGCCTCCTGTGTTGCGTCGCGGCTTGCCATGTCGACCTCAACGACCCCGGCACCGAGCCGCTGGCGGCGCAGCTCTACTATCCGTCGAGCCTGCTGGTCGATCCGGAGTTGCCTTACCTCTACATCGCCAACGCCAACTCCGACGTCCGGTTCGGCGGCGGCACGCTCATGGTGGCTGACCTGGCAAGATTTTCCTGCGCCGTCGAGCAGACCCGCGCCGTCATCGATGGCAAGCCCGATGTCGACGCAGCACGCTGCCCCCAGGCCAAAGACGACAGCTCCATCTGCGTCGTCGACTACTTCGATCCACAAGTGATCAACTGCGACGAGACCCGTTTCATCCTCGCCAACTCCACCGTCAAGATCGGCAACTTCGCCGGCCAGATGGTCCTCCAGCGCCGCGACAACGGCCTGCGTCGGCTCTTCGTCGGTGTGCGCGGCGATCCGTCGGTGACCTGGCTCGATATCGACCCGGCCAGGCTACACTCGGGCAAGCGCGCGCTCAACTGCTATGACCCAGCGACGCTGGCCCGGCTCGACGCCCAGCCCGACTTCGACCCCACCACCGACCGGCCGTCGCCGGTGCTGTGCGACGTGAGTCACCTCATTCAGAACTACATCTGCGCCGGCCAGCCCAACTGCACCCTCGGCCTCAACCTCTTGCCGGTGGAGCCGTTTGGTCTGGCGCTCGATCAGGGCACGCTCCCTGACGGTAGCCCCTACGCAAACTTGCTGATCTCGCACCTGGCCGGCGGCCAGGTCACCCTGCTCGACGTGCAGGCTGGGCCCGTGGTGCAGTATGTCTCGTCGGCGTTCTTTGCGCCCGACAGCGCCATGCGACGTGGCGCGTTCTCGCTGACGCCGCAATATCCCGGCCGGCACGACTCGCTCTGGTACATGACCTCGACGGTGCAGCCCGTGGTGTCCACCTTCAAGCTGACCGACATCGGCACCCTGGCCGCCAGCACCAGCTTCACCACCAATGGCCTGTTCTCGACGGGGCTCGACACCCGCAAGCTCGTCTTCGAGCCAGGTGGCCAGCGGGCATTTTTGGCGCAGGGCAATCCGCCCGTGGCCATGGTCATCGACACCTCCATTCGCACCGACGGGCCGGCCCCCGACACCAACGCCAACCGCGTGGTCGACGTGGTCAATATCTGCCAGTCACCGTCGGATTTGTTGCTGCGGCCCGACGAGCGTGGCCGGCCGCGCCTCTACACGCCGTGCTTCCTGACCGGTCAGGTGGCGATCACCGATCCCGATCGGCCTGAGCTCCTGGACTTCATCAGCGTCGGGCGCGGGCCGTCGATCATGGCGTTCCACACCGACACCACGCTGAATCCGAAAGAGCGCGCTTACGTGGCCAACTTCCTCGAGTCGACGGTGTCGGTCATCGACTTCGACGCCAGCAGCCCCACCGCAAGGCGCATGGTGGCGCGCCTCGGCATCCCCGTTCCCCCGCCGGCTCAATGATGCGCCCATCGTTATTTATCGTCGCTGTTGGTCTGGCTGTGACTGGCTGCAACACCACCACCATCAACACGCCGATACGCAGCTTCGATCGGCCGTCGGATGTGGCGATGATCTGCGTGCAGTACGACCAGGACGCCAAGCTCCTCAACCCGCGCGATCTCTCGGACTGCATGCCGGTCAACCGCAACAACTTGCGCATCCAGGCCAAGAGCTCCGACGGCACGTATATCACCGGTAGCTACATCTACCCGCGGCTACGTGCCTTGGTCTCGCAGACCGCCCGTGGCGAGCTGGCCGAAGTGGATGTCGACGCCGCGCTGATCCTCGATCCCAACCCGCAAGTGCCCGGCTTCAACTTCTTCCCCGTCGGCAAATTGCCGGAGCATGTCCGCGCCAGCGAGGACGGCTGCCGCGCGGTGACGACCAATGCCGGCTCTTGTGACCTGGCCGTGGTCGACCTCGCTGTGGTCTACAACCAGCCGCTGTTGCCCGCGCTCGACGCGGGGGTGTTGCCGGGGACCGATGCCGGCGCCGGGCCTGACTATGCCGACAATGTGGTCCGTCGCGTGCGTCCGTCGGTGAACGGCGTCGTGTTGGGCGCGCGACCGAGCTGGGTGGAGATGCCGCCGCAGTTGCAGAAGGCGACGCGCGGCTTCGATCCGGGCGGATTTTCCGGCCAATGTCGTGGCGGGCAGTACACCGCCTGGGTGGCGTTACCGGCCTGCCAGCTCGTCGTCGAAGTGTCGCTCGATGCGCCAGACACGGGCAAAGCCGAGGTGCTGCGCGCTTTGCGTGTCGGTCGCGATAGCGTGACCACCGTGACCGATCTGACGACGCTGAGCTGCGAGGCCGAGTGCGAAAACCAGGCTGCTCCGGCCGGCGCCGATCTGGGCGTCAGTCCCGATGGCGGGTACTCGCGCCTGCCCACCGATCAGGCGTTGCCGTCGGCGCTGGCCCTCGACTTCGAGGCGGGTCTGCCCACCGGTCGCTTGTTCATCACCGATCCGACCAACCCCAAGCTGTTCGTGGTGCCGGTCGATCGCGCCACGGCCACCCTTGGTGTGCCGCGCTCGCTCACGCTCAGTGATCGGGCTTACGGGGTCAGCCTCGGCCGGGTCTCGCCGCGCACCCAGGCCGGCAAGTTTCTCTATGCCATCGCCCGCGACAACACCGTGCGCGTGGTCGATCTCGATCGCGAGGTCGAGTGTGAGACCCAGCCCGATCCGCGCGCGTCGGTGAACGGGCAGCGGCTCCTCGATCCGATCCCCGCGACCAACGTCGATCCGCGCGCCGACGTGGCCCGACTGGGCTGCCTGCCCGTCGGCAGCATCGCGCGTTCGCCGCTGTTCACCTCGCCGGGCATCGCCTTGCCGAATGGCGCCTTGGCCAAAGACGTGGCCTTCGTGCACGTCGACGTGTTGCAGCCGACGGACAATACGCTGCAGCCGCTCTCTGCCGGACCCCAGCTCCTCGTCGGTGATTTCGCCTGGGTGGTCAGCTCCGACGGCCGCGCCACCGTGATCAACATCTTCGACGCCTGTCCGGCGCCCAACGTGCCGCTCGGCCTCACGGCGCCTTACACGCCGTCGTGCGCGCTCGGGAATGTGGCCCAGTCGCGTGCCGATCTCGATCTGCTGCCAGGTCGACCGAAGCCATTCTTCCAGGAGCGCATGGCGCATCGAATCCGGCAGGCGCAGATCCGTTACACCGCGCCGGTGAGCTGCACCGACCCGTCGGGCGCCACGCGTCTCCAGGACGAGAACAATCCCTACAGCATCACCATCGGCACCGGCGTCGGCACCGGCACGGTCATCGTCGACGGAGGCATGGGCGTCTACCCGACGCTGGTCTCCGTCCCGCTGGCGGCGCCACCCGCTGCCGCCAGCTGCCCGGTGTTGCAGCAATCGGTCGGCTACCAGGACCTCGATCAGATCCACAGTGACACCTGGACGGTGGCCTGGGAGCCGGCCATCCCGTTCACCGCCCGCACGGCCCGTCTGACGGTGAACGGCCGCCTCACCGACGCTGGTGGCGCCTTCTGCACGCGCGGCGCGCTGGGCGGCGACAAGGTGTATTTGCTCGGCTGCACCTCCGACATCGACTGCGACTACGCCCAGACCTGCTACCGCGATCCGGGTGCGCCGTCGACGGTGGGCACCGGGTTGTGTCTCGATCGTGACCAGAAGCGGCTCGACGAAGAAGTACGCAACTGCGCGCCTCTGTTGCGCGGCATCCGTCGCTATCGTGCGCTGAGCATCCGTCAGGCACCGGCGCCAGGCCTCACCGAGGACGTCATCCGCCTCGGCGAGATCTATCAGCCGGAGCATCCAGCCGAGACCAAGACCTGTGATCCCAGCGACGCCAGGAGCTGCGACACGGTGCCCGTGGAGGGCATCGTCAACGGCCTGCCGGCCAACCTGCCTACCTCGTGTCTGCTCGACCTCGACGGGCAGCATCGCTGCCTGCGTGCCTGCACGCCCAACGATCCCACCGAGGCTGGCGCGTGCGGGACCGGCTTTCAGTGCGCGCCGTCGCACGACGTCAACAACGTCGTCGGGCCGGGCCGTTGCATGCGCATGCCGCTCGACGACATCTATGTGAAGCCGCGCGAGCAGGGCGGTTACGGCTGCCTGCGCGAGCTGCAGCCTTACGAGATCCACACCGGCGAGCAGTTCCTGGTGACCGGCATCGCCTCCGGCCAGCTCGCCAACTACCAGCCTGGTCCCGACGGTGAATGTCAGCTGGCGCCCAACGCCACCAGCTCCTATGTCCGTCTGCGCCAGCCGCGCATCCCGCTCATCGGTGTGCCCGATTGTTTTGCGGCGGGTGCGACGCCCACGCCCGATCAGATCTTGAGCACCATCGTGCCGCCTTCGGCACCGTCGTCGAACATCTGTCTGTTCGCCGCTGGCCAGGTCCATTTCGAGAACCCGTATCTGGCATTTGGGCTCAATCTGCCGCCAGGGGCGCCGCCCGAAAAGTATGCACTGAGCTTCATCGTCGTCGGTGGCGGCTTTTCGCTGTCGCGCACGCTGGGCGTCGACGTGGTGGCGCTGCAGCCGACCGCGGCCGTCACCGGTCCCGATCTGCAGTCGGTGTTCGTCGTCGACGAGGGCAAGCAGTCGACTGGCTCGGGTCTTCGCGGCCAGCTCCTGCGTCTGTCGACAATCGGTGTCGCCACCGACCCCGGTTTCATCGTCCGCTAGACGCCAGTAGCAAAAAATTTGCGGCATGCAGGATGAGGTGTTCCTATGTAGGTACAAGTAGGAGCTGCCCATGCGTGATGTCGATCGGTGGAAAGACAAAGTTGAGCTGACTCTCGACGGTCGTCAGATCTTTTTCCTCTTTTTCGGGGGCGCGGTCGTGGCCTGCATGCTGTTCGTCGTCGGCGTGCTGGTCGGCAAGCGTCTGGAGTCGCGGGCGCTGGCCATGAGCCCCTCGGCAGCCGATCCGCTGTCGGCGCTCGATTCGCTCGGTCAGCCGGGTGACATCGACCCTTCCGACGAGGAGCTGACCTACCACAAGGCGCTGACCGGCAAGAAGCCGAGGCCCGAAGTCGTCGCTGCAGCGCCGCCCAACGAGGCCAGGCCAGAGATGGCCGCCGAGCCAGCCCGGCCCGCGCCTGCCATGCCGATTCTGCCGGTCATGCGGCCGCAGATCGTCGCTGCAGCTCAACCCAAAGGCGGGAAGCCTGCCGATGCGGGCGCGCTGCATTTCACACTGCAGCTCTCGGCGTTCCCGGAAAAGACCGACGCCGACGGCTTCATGCGCAAGATGCAGTCACTCGGCTACAAGCCGTTTGTCGTCGCCAGCGAGGTCCCCGGCAAGGGCATCTTCTACCGCGTCCGCATCGGCGACTACGCCTCCAAAGAGCTCGCCCAGACGGCCAAGCTCGACTTCGAGCGCAAGCAGCACCTCTCGGCCTACGTCGCCAAGCTGTAGCGCCTCCGCACTCCAACTTCCCAAGCCGCAAGTCTGGATGTTTGTGGTACCCATGTCCCGTGTCTGGCGCCGTTCCCGACTCGACCGATACGCCGCTGATGCGGCAGTACCTCGAGCTCAAGGCCCAGGTGCCCGACTGCATCCTGTTTTTCCGTCTGGGCGACTTCTACGAGATGTTCTTCGATGACGCGGTCTTGGTCTCGCGGACGCTCGAGCTGACCCTCACCTCGCGAGACAAGGGCAAAGAAAACCCCATCCCGATGTGCGGCGTGCCGCACCACTCGGCCCGCGTGCACCTGGCGCGGCTCGTCGCTGCCGGCCATCGGGTCGCCATCTGCGAGCAGACCGAAGACCCCAAGCTCGCCAAGGGCATCGTCAAGCGGGAGGTGGTCCGCATCGTGACGCCGGGCGTGCAGCTCGACGAGAACGAGCTCGATCCCAAGACCAACTGTTACCTGTGCGCCGTGGTCGGCGACGGGGCGCGTCTCGGCCTGGCCGCGCTCGACGTCTCCACCGGCGATTTTTCGGTCACCGAGACCGCGCGCGACGTGCTCGTCGACGAGCTGGCTCGCTGGCAGCCGCGCGAGGTCTTGCACGAGGCGTCGTTCGATGTGGCGCCGTGGCAGACGCGGTTGCACACGGTCTGGACGCGCCTGCCCGAGGACATCCCACGCACGGCACCGACGGCGCGCAAGGCTCTGGAAGAGGCGCTCGGTGGTCGGCTGGCGCTTGGCGACGAGCTGCTCGGCCCCCTCGCGCTCCGGGCCGGCGCAGCGGCCGTTGGCTACGCCCGTCGCACCCAGCCCAACGGCACCTTGCCCATCACCCGCATGGTGCCCTACCGGGCAGCCGACGCCCTGGTCCTCGACGAGGCGACGCGCACCAACCTCGAGCTCTTCGCCACCATCTCCGGCAACCGCAAAGAGGGCAGTCTCCTCGGCGTCCTCGATCACACCCGCACCGCCATGGGCGGCCGGCTTCTCCGTCGCTGGTTGGCGGCTCCACTGGTCGACGTGGCGCAGATCCGCCGCCGCCAAGACGCGGTCGCCTGGCTCGTCGAGCACGCCGCCTTTCGCGCCGAGCTCGGCTCCGAGCTGGCGGAGATCTACGATCTACCGCGGTTGGCGGCGCGCGTTAGCCTCGGTGTGGCCTCGCCCAAAGATCTCATCGCGCTGCGACGCAGCTTGGCGCGCCTGCCGGCCATCGCCGCCCGCGTCGCTGCCGAATACGCCACGCCCGAAGCGCGCATCGACCACCCGGAGCTACTCGATCTCGGCTCTGATCTGTGCGCCGAGGTCGGCGTGGCCATCGAGCGGGTTCTCGTCGAGGATCCGCCGGCACAATGGCGCGATGGCGGCTTTTGCAAGCGCGGCTGGTCGCCCGAGCTCGACGAGCTTCTCGATCTGTCGGAGTCGGGCAAAGACCGAGTGGCGCAGATCGAGACGCGCGAGCGCGAGCGCACCGGCATCGGCAGCCTCAAGATTCGCTACAACCGGGTGTTCGGCTACTACCTCGAGATCACCCGCTCCAACCTCGATCGCGTGCCGGCCGACTACATCCGTAAGCAGACGCTGGCCAACGCCGAGCGCTTCGTGACGCCGGAGCTGGCGGACTACGAAGCCAAGATCCTGCACGCCGACGAGCGACGCGTCGAGCTCGAGCTGACGGTGTGGGCCGATCTCAGCACCGAGGTCGGCGCAGCGTCGACGCGTCTGCGTGAGCTAGGCGATACGGTGGGCCGTCTCGACGCGCTCTATTCGCTGGCCGAAGTGGCGCACACCCAGGGCTATTGTCGGCCGCTCGTCGACGAGGGCGTGATCCTCGAGATCGAAGACGGGCGCCATCCGGTGGTGGAGCGGCTGGCCGCCGAAGGCCGCTTCGTGCCCAATGATCTGCGGCTCGATCCCGACGACGCGCAGCTCATCATCCTCACCGGGCCCAACATGGCCGGCAAGTCCACGGCCATGCGGCAAGCGGCGCTGATCACCATCATGGCGCAGATGGGCGGCTTCGTGCCGGCGCGTGCAGCGACGGTGGGCCTCTGTGATCGCGTCTTCACCCGCGTGGGCGCCTCCGACAATCTGGCGCGCGGCGACTCCACCTTCATGGTCGAGATGCGCGAGACGGCGCACATCCTCGGTCATGCCACGCGGCGCTCGTTGGTAGTGCTCGACGAGATAGGCCGCGGCACGTCGACCTATGACGGCATGGCTATCGCCTGGGCCGTCGCCGAGCACCTACATGACGCCATCGGCTGCAAGACGCTCTTCGCCACGCACTATCACGAGCTCACGGCGCTGGCCCGTACGCGCCCGCGCGTCCGCAATTTCTCGACGGCCGTACGAGAATGGCGCGACGAAGTGGTCTTTCTGCACAAGATCGTCGCCGGTGGGGCATCACGCAGCTACGGCATCCAGGTGGCCAGGCTGGCCGGTCTAGACAAGAAGGTCATCGGCCGCGCCAAAGACCTCTTGGCGTCGCTAGAGCGCGGCGCCGATCGCACGCTGCCGTCGGGCGAGCAGCTCTCACTCCTAGGCGCCGAGCCGCAAGCCGCAGCGCCCCAGACATCACCAACTCCAGCGTCAGAAATCGAGACCACTCTGGCCCAGCTAGACCTCGACGGCATCTCCCCCCGAGAAGCCCACACCGTCCTCGCCGAGCTGGTCCAGCGCGCCCGCCGCCTCCGCCCTACCGACTAACTGCCCGATCCGCACGTCGGTGACGATCGCAGCGCTTCCATTCCACTAGGAGGTGGGAGGTGGGAGACGCACAGAATAAATCTGTCTCCCACCTCCCACGGAAATGGAAGCGTATCGAATGAAGCCGCGGCCAGGATCATTTGCCTTTTTTCTTTGGTGAAGTGGGCGTGGCGACGGCCGGCTTTTCGAAGACGATTTCGTCTTGGAACTGTTTGACGACTTTTTGGACCGACTCGCGGAAAGCCGGGTAGTCAGCGACGGGCAAGGAGGTGCAGCGGCGCTCGATGGCGAGGTGGACGGCGACCTTGCGCCCGCTTTGCGTCGACTGCCTGGCGACGGTGAAGCAGGGGTGGGTCACCTCGAAGCTGGTCGGGATGTGTGACGCCACATAGCCCTCGGGCAGGTCGGCGTCGACGTCGTAGACATGCCTATCGGGCGGTCCGAGCCACAGCGGCGTTTCGCGCTGCGACAGCGTCGTGACCTGGCGCAGCGAGAAGACGCCCGGCGGCGTGATGCGCAGCCGTTCGCCTTGCACCTGGACGGCGTTGGCTACATCGAGCTCGAGCTTGAGCGAGACCGGCTTCCAGATGTCGCCGTCGTTCTCCGCGCTCCATTTGTCGAGGGTGGAGCCGGGCAAGAGGCTCGCAGCCAGGCCCTGCAAGACCTTCTGCGCCTGGCCCGAATTGCGCAGCAGATGCCGCAACATGGTGCCCGTCGTGCCGTGGACCGTCACCTGGTCGACGGCGCGCGCCTCCGTCGGCGAGCGCAGATCGATGTGGATGGCGTGCGACTCCAGCTGGCCGGCCGGCGACTCGTACGGGATGTCGCGGAACTGCCAGGTGCCCGCACGGCGGTCGAGCACCAGGCTCGTGGCGCCTTGATCGTCCGCGCGTAGGCTGCCCACGTCGAGGTCGGTGGCCGTGGGGTCGACGAAGAAGCCCTGATCGAAGCCCGGCTGCTCGGGCACGTAGACGATGGCGTGGTTGAACTGCTGGTTGGGCACCTCCCGGTCGACGCGCCCGGCGCTGGTGGTGCGCAGGATGGCAAAATCGGCCTGCAGGTTTACTTGTCGGAGGAGCTGGATGAGCAAGACCGCTTTGTCCTTGCAGTCGCCATATGCGCGCTCCATCACCGTCGACGACGCATGCGGCCGCACGCCGGCGATGGTGGTCTCGTAGTCTTGCTGATAGCGGATCTCCTGCGCGGTATAGCGGAACAGACGGTCGAGCTTTTCGCGCGGTGTGGTGGCGTCACCGACGAGCTTTTTGGCCAGCTGTGCCAGCTCCGGCGAGTCGACGAACGCATCGGTCAGAAGCGCGCGCTCCCAGCGCACATACTCGTCCCAGCTCGGCACGCTCGACACCGACACGCGCATGATGATGTCGGCCAGAGGTGGCATGGCGGCCTCGGGCACGATGGGCGCGATATCGTGCGCCGAGAAGGTGTAAATCCGCCGATCTCCGTCGACGCGCTCGTTGCGCTCGAGCGTGCCGGCCACATGCACCAAGAGCGGCCGTGCAGCCGGAGCAATGACCACCCAGCGCGCATCCTGGTGCTGCATGTGGACGCCGGAGAAATACCAGTTGTCGACGAAGCGGTTGGGCAAAAACCCGCCCGCCGGCCGATAGTGCACGTACTGCAGCACGATCTTGGAGCCGACCTCGAGCGCGCGAAAACGGACCTCGCTGCCGCGCACCGACGAAGCCTCCTGGCGCTCACCGCGCTTGTTGATGGAGTAGACGTGCAAGATCTTGAGCTGGCCGCGACGGGGCAGGTCCTGCTTGATCATGGAATCGCGGCCCTCGACGCTGACGATGTGCGACACCTGCGTCACCACCCGCTTGGCGCCACCGTCGGCGTTGATCTCGGTGACCTCGTGATCGAGCAGCAAGACCACCTGCGCGCCACGCTTCGGCGGAATGTCCAAACGCAGCGCGCGATCGATATCCTCGTCGGTGGGCACGAAGCGCTCGGCCAGGCCGAGCTTGACCGGCTGGTGAAATTCCAGTCGCTCGGCCAGGGCCGCGTCGTTGGGATCGCGCTCCAGCGCCAGGCGCCATTCGGCCGTGGCCGCGTCGGTGTGACCGGCTTCGTAGTGCAGATCGCCAAGGCGCGCATGCGGCCGTCCAAGACCCGGGGTCATCTCCGCGGCGCGCGTCATGAGGGCCTCGGCATCGGCAGTGCGGCCATCGCGACGGGCCACGTCGGCCAGCGCCAGGACCACCTCCGGACTGCGTGGCGACAGGCGCCGCAGCTCGGTCAACAGCGACGCGGCCCGGCCAAAACGGCCCTTGCGCTCGGCGCGACGCACCTGGCGCCACAACACGCGCTCGTCGCCCGGCATCAGCGACGCGGCCCGGGCCAGCTCGTCGTCGACGCTCTCGTAGTCGAGTGTCTCGAGACACGCGGCGCGCTCGAAGTGGGAACGCGCGTCGTCGGGCCAGCGGGTGACCACGCCGTCGAGAACATGGCAGCGATCGATGGTCCAGCCGCGCAAGGCAAAGAGCTCGGCCAGCTGCAGCTCGACGCCACGACGGGCAAAAGGTAGCGCGCGCGCCGCGGCCAGGTCCTTGCCAGCTTTGTCGAACAGGCGCTTTTGCATGTAAAAACGTGCGCGCAGGGCCAGCACGCCAGCCTCGGCGCCGTTGGTCGCCTTCACCGCTTGGTTGACGAGATCGACGGCTTTGCCTTGCTCGTCGTTTTCCCAGTAGCTGAGCGCGGCACGGAGCTGAGCGAGTGCGCTGTTGGCGTGGTCGGTCAGCAGACGGGTATGTTCCTCTTCGGCAGCGCGGTGCTGGCCTGCGGCGGACAAGAGGGCTCCGCGCCAGTAACGTTGGCGATCGTCGCCGTCGAGAACGTCGATCGCGGGCGGCAGATGACGGACCTCCATCGGGCCGGCCGTCTTGGCGCGCTCGGTGGGGTGTGAGCCCGCGGTCGCATGGAGGACGAGCGGGGCGCCAGCCAGGTCGGTGAGTCGGGCAAATAGCGTCCAGCGCCCAGCGCGGTTGGCCGACTTGACGAGCAGCTTGTTCCAGCCCGGCAGGAGGTCGACCGACGCCGCGATGTTGTCGAAATCGCCGCCGCGCAGCAGCTCCTCCGACAACACGAGGGCATCATTGCACCAGGCGCGCACTGGATCTGCCGTCGAGAGACGCAGCCAGGCGCGCTGCCGGGTGGGGCTGAAGACCCAGGTCGCCAGATAAGCCACGCTGGCGTCGGAGGGCGCGACGAGCTCCGACAGCGGCACATCGACGGTGTCGGTGATGGCGCGCCATTTGATGTTGATGATCGAGCCCGGCATCTCGGCGTCGAGAGCGATGCCAGCCTCGGGCGGATAGGCGTTGAGGAAGCCCTTGCCCTGATCGTTGTCGAACGGGCCAATGATCGACCAATCGCCGATCGCGCCAAGACTGCGACGCTGAGCGAGGGCCGTTTTGACATCGCCTTGCAGCTCGGCGAGGTTGCTGAGACGGACCAGCGCCGCCGCGCGCGCATCGGGCCGCTTCGTCGCTGCGGCGAGGCGCTGCAGCGCGGACACGGTCGCCGTCGTTTCGCCGGCCGTCAATTGACTCGGCAGTCGCGCCAGATAGAGCTCCGACGGCCCGTCGAGATGCAGCGCCGCATGCAGCCAGTGCCACCATGCCGCATGGGAGTCTCCGTCGAGACCGGCGAGCTCGGCGGCGACCTCGTGCGCGCCGAGGCTGTCGGGATGTTTCTGCAATACCGTTGCGGTGCGCACGCGCAAAGCCGGCCACGGCGTCACGCCCGCGTACAGATCGGCCAACAGCGCCTTGCCGTCGGGATCGGGCGCGTTGCCATGGACCAACACCCACGGCCCGTCGGTGGGCGTGAGCGGATAACGGACACCTTGCGCGGGGATACACGCCGTCAGCGCCACGGCCAAACCCAGAGCCCACACCTTCCGGAAGCGATGCATGGCCGAAGCATACCCCTGCTTGCAGTCGGGGCCAGAGCCGCGTACGTTCCGCCCATGAATACCACCACCGACAGCGCCCGCAGCGACGCCAGCCGCATTCCTCTGGATAAAGTCGACAAGGTGGAGACGCTGGAATGCCGCAACCCGGCCACGCTCGAACGCCTCGGCGACGTACCCGTCTTCAATGCCGCCGCCGTCAAAGATCGCGTCCAGAGCGCGCGCAAGGCGCAGGTCGCCTGGGGCAAGGCCACCTTCGCTCAGCGTCGGCGCGTGCTGTCACGCATCCTCGGGCACATCGTCGATCACCAGGACGAAATCGCTGGCCTCTGTGTTCGCGACTCGGGCAAGACGCTCGTCGACGCGGTCATGGGCGAGATCTTCCCCGTCTGTGAAAAACTCCGCTACACCATCGCCCACGGCGAGAGCGATCTGAAGCCGGAGCCGCGCGGCTCCGGCATTCTCATGCACAAGAAGGTGCGCGTCGAGTACGTCCCTCTCGGCGTCATCGGGGTCATCGCGCCGTGGAACTTTCCGTTTCACAACGTCTTTTGCCCGGTGATTCCGGCCTTGTTCGCCGGCAATGCCGTCGTCGTCAAGGTGTCGGAGTGGACCTCGTGGTCGGCCGCCGACTTCCAGGCCATCTTCGACGACGCGCTCAGGAAAGAAGGCTTCTCGTCCGACCTGGTCCAGATCCTGACCGGCGGCGGCGAGACCGGGGCCGCGTTGTGCAACTCCGGCGTCGAGAAGATCTTCTTCACCGGCTCACCGGAGAACGGCAAGAAGGTCATGGCCCAGTCGTCGGCGACGCTGACGCCGGTGGTCCTCGAGCTCGGCGGCAAAGATCCGATGATCATCTGCGACGACGCCGACCTCGGCCAGGCGGTCGGCACCGCCATGCTGGGTGTCTTCACCGCCTGCGGCCAGATGTGTGTCGGCGCCGAGCGGCTTTATGTCTTCGACGCCATCTACGACAAATTCCTGGCCCGCGTGGTCGAGGAAGTGGGCCGGCTGCGTCAGGGCCCACCGACGGAAGACGAGGGCGGTCGCTTCGATGTGGGCGCCATGACCATGCCGCGCCAGCTCGACATCTTGACCGCGCAGATCGCCGACGCCGTGCAAAAAGGCGCGCGCGTCCTCGTCGGTGGCAAGCGCAACCCCAGCTGGCCGGGCCAGTTCTTCGAGCCCACCGTCCTCGTCGACGTGACCCACGACATGGACATCGTCAAGAAGGAATCGTTTGGACCGGTCATGACCATCATCCGCGTCCGCGACGAGGAAGAGGCCATTCGCTTGGCCAACGACTCGCAGTACGGTCTCGGCTCGTCCATCTTCACCAAGAGCCGCGTCCGCGCCGAGCGCATGCAGCGTCAGATCTCGGCGGGCATGACGGTCATCAACGATTACGGCATCGCCTACATGATGCAGTCGGCGCCGTTCGGCGGCGTGCGCATCTCGGGGTTCGGCAAGATCAACGGCAAAGAAGGCCTGCGCGGCTGCTGCAACGAGAAGACCGTCGTCACCGATCGGCTACCGATCCACCAGGGCATGTCCTTCTATCCAATAAGGCCAGAGACGTTCCCCATGCTGTCGTCGGTGGTGTCGCTGATCTACGGCCGCGGGATCGCCCGTCGGGCCAAGGCCGCGGTGGGCCTGGGACGCGCTCTGTTCGGCATCGTTCGCCGTTAGTTGATCGTTAGCCAGTGGGCCTCGTCACCGAGACGGATCTGGATGTGCTGGTGAAGGCTGGCTGCGGCGCGTGTAGCGCGTCGGGCCTGGTCTTTCGCGCGTTTCTCGACGGTAAAGTGCCGTTACTGGGTGGCGAGCCGGTGGGCAAGCCCATGTGGGTGTACGACGGCGAGCGCTTCGTCGACGGCATCTTCGAGGTCCGCTGTGGCGGCTGCGAGCGGGTGATCTTCTCGGCCGATCTGTGCCCGCGCTGTCATGCCGAAGATGGCCTGCAGCGCGCGCTCACGTCGGAGAATGGGTTTCCGCTACCGGCGACCTGTCCGGGGTGTGACAGTGAAGAAGTCAGCGTGATCGGCTTTTTTCCGGCGCGCGTGACGCATGCGGGCGGCCGAGCCGAGTCGCCGCGCACGTCGACCGAGCTCCACGATCCTGGCTTTCATGCCTTTCGCATCGACTGTGTCGACTGCGGCACCGTCGCTGAGCGCCTGGATAGCTGCCCTCTGTGTGCGCGACCGGGTCCGCTACGCGCGCGCCCGAGCTGACTCGCGCAACAGTGCAGCGACGGCACCCGGGCCGCGGTAGATGAAGCCGGTGTAAATCTGGACCAGATCGGCGCCGGCCTCGAGCTTGTCGTCGACGTCCTGGCCGTCGAGAATGCCGCCCACGCCGATGAGCGGCACCGACGGACCCACCGCGCGGCGCAACAACCGCACCACCGCCGTCGCACGCGCTTTGAGTGGCGCGCCCGACAAACCGCCGGCTTCATACGCCGCTTGTCCGCTGGTGCGACCGACCGTGGTATTGGTGGCGATGAGCCCGAGCCCATGCTGCGCCGCGGTCTCGGCCGCAGTCACCAGATCTGCGTCGTCAGCGTCGGGCGACAGCTTGAGAAACAGCGGCTTTGCGCCGAGCGACTGCATCATCGCGCCGACCTCGGACAGGAGGGCTGTGAGGCGCACCGGCTCATGCAGCTTGCGCAGATCTTTGGTGTTGGGCGAGCTGATGTTGATGGTGAAGTAGTCGCCGTGGGCATGCAGCACGCGCAGTGACGAGGCATATTCCGCCGCGGCGTCATCGAGAGACGTCACCGCCGACTTGCCGAGATTGATGCCCACCGGAACCGGATGCGGGCCCAGCGTCGCCAGCTGGGCCGCCACCGCCTCGGCGCCGAGGTTGTTGAAGCCGAGTCGGTTGACGATCGCCCGATCGCCCGGATAGCGAAACATGCGCGGCCGCGGATTGCCCGGTTGCGCGCGCCCGGTCACCGTCCCCACCTCGACGAAGCCGAAGCCAAGCGCGGCCATGGCCGGCACCAGCACTGCATTCTTGTCGAAGCCGGCAGCGAGGCCAATCCGGTTGGGAAACTCGAGGCCAGCGACGGTGATCGGTGACCCCGACGGCGCCGAGGCCCACCTGCGCAAGGCCCTGAGCCCAAGCCGCGTCTTCTGCGCCGTCTTCAGGCCGGTGACGACCAGCTCGTGGATCTCCTCGGGATCGATGCGAAACAGGAGCGGCCGCAACACATCGTAGACGTTCACTGCGTGGCGCCGGCGTGGGTGCTCTGCATGCTCAGCACCGTGCGAAACGCGTCGAGCGCTGCGGCATCGAGATCACCGCCGCGATGACGAACTGCGCCGGCTCCGTCGAGAACCAGCGTCGCTGGCACGCGCCTCTGCCCGAGCGCATCGGCAAAATGAAACTGTTCGTCGACCAGCTGATCGTAACGCAGCCCATGGTCTTTGACGAAGCGCGCCACCTCGGCCCGAGGCTCGCCGACATCGACCGCCACCACCCAGCCGCCTTCCGCACGGGCGCGATCACTGAGCTTACCGAGCGGCCCGAACTCCTTCTGACAGGCTTCACACCAGGTGGCCCACAGGCTCACCAGCGTCGGGCGCCCGGCCATGGCCTCCGGCAAGCGCGTCGCTGCGCCGTCGAGGTTGACGAGCTCGACATTGGGCAAGCCGGCCGGCGGCGGAGCAACGGGCGTCGACGACGCGGGAACACAGGCGACGAAAAAGAGTCCGGCTAGAACAGAAAACCCATGGCGCACGTGTAGATGTTAACCGACAGGTCATTGCTTCTGAAATAGCGCTCGTAGCCAAAATCGAGATGCAGATCACGCAGGCGCGGCGCTTTCAGATTGACGGCAATCAGACCACCGACCGTATGCGCCACGAACGGCGCCAGATCGCTGTCGGCCGTGCGCAAAGGCGCAGCGACGTCGGCGATGGCGGTGAAGAAACCCACGCCGGTCTGATGATGAAAACGATAATTGGCCCGCACGTAGAGATGCCGGCCGACGCGCTGATAGAGCTGGGCCTCGATGGTGTTGCCGATGAGCGACCAGCTGTCGACGTAAAATCGGTACGACAATTTCAAGATGCCGTCCCACGGCAGCGACTGCGACAACCGCGCCACCAGCGCATGCCGGTGTCGCACCGATGGCAGTTTTTCGCCGTCGAGCTCGATCTTGTCGTTGCCCATGTCGACGGCGATCGAGTTCCAGGTGTTGCCAAGCTCGCCGGTCTGGAACGTGAAGCTGTAGCCGACATAGCCGACCGTCGTCGGTGACAAGAGCTGCGTCAGGGACACGTTGAGGTTGGTCGTCGAGCGATAGCCGCGGCCGAGCCGGGTGCCGAAGATGTTGAAGCGATCGAGCCAGTCGACCACCTGGTTGAGCGACCAGGCAAACACGGTGTTGTCCTCGGCAAACGCGTGCGCACCGCCGACCCCGAGCGTCCAGGATCGAAACGGCTCCTCGAGGTGAAAGTTGGCGTGGAACAGCCACGCGGTGCGCCGATCTTGTTGATAGCGGGTGTCGAGCTGAAAGTTGCCGGCCTCGTTGACGCGCGAGGCCGTCGAGACGGCGTCGAGCGCGTCGGGGGAGGCGGCGGTGATGATGTCCACCGGTACCGACAGGCGGTGGGTGGCCTTGCCCTGCTTGGCGACAATCTCGAGCTGCGGCTGCTCGATGGTGATGTCCTCGGAACCCGGCCGATGCAAGTTGGGGCGGTCGGCCTGCGACTGATAGCCGCGCCCCGTCTGATCGAAGTGCGTGAAGCGGACGCGGATCGACTCCAGCTCGATGCCGGCGGGGACGCCGAGGATCTCGCTGTTGGAGAAGCCTTGCGCGCTGGCAGCGACGGAAAAGAGCGCCGATGCCAGCAACGAGGCGATGAAGAGCGCGTGCTTCACCAGGCTACTGGCACCCGCAGCCGCCGCCCGCTGGCGCGCCATCGCCGCCGGCGGCGCCCTCACGCGTGGAGTAGAACTTGGATTTCTTGTGCGCCTCCTGCGCGTCTTCGTCGAAGGCCATCAGCGGATCGGCCAGCTTGGCGCGGCGATTTTGCGGCACCACCAGACAGCCGCTGGCGACGGTGACGAGGAGCAAGATCGAAACTTTCAAGAGCTTCAAGAGATTCAAAGAGCACCTCCAAGAGTGAACATGAGACCCGAGCCGGTGCGCGGCATGGACAGGCCAGGCAGGACCGGAATGCGGGCGCGTTGGTTTTTTTTCTGTCGGCGCTCGGCGGCGCGGTCACCGGCGAACAAGCTGTCGGCGACGCCGATGGCCGCGACGATGAGCTCCAGCGCCACCGCGGCGCCAAAGGTGATGCGGGGCCCGGCCTCGCCGCTGTCGAGGAGCGAATCGGTGCCTTCCAAGAGGCCCAGCGCGACGGCGCCGAGGGCGAGGTTGATGGCGCCGAACACGGCCGCACGTTTCCATTCACGCGCGATGAGGTGGGACACGATCGGCGCCAGGAACAGTCCGTCGACGATGACGTGGAAGCCGACCCGCTTTTGGATGTAGTCTCGCTCGTCCTGTGCGGCCAGGCCCAGCACCAGACCGCCGGCGAAGAGCGAGCCGATCCCCAGGGCCACACCGGTGCCCACCGACGCACCCACCGGCGGATCGGCATCTTGCGCAGCGATTGGCTCGGCGGCAGACACCGACGAAACGAGCGCCAAGCACAACACCCAGGGCATGCACGACGATCTGGGCGAGGTGGACGGCATGCGACGGCTCGGCGGGAGAATCGGCCATGGCCCAGGCGAGGTCAAGGGTGCGTGTTACGATGTCGACCATGACTCGCGTCGCTGTGTTGCTGGTGTTGGCGTCTCTGTGGGCGTCTGTGGGCGGCGGACCTGCCTTGGCCGCACCCAAGCCCCTCGTCGCTGTGCTGCCGCCGGCGACCGACAATGCGGTGATCGGCGACCTGGCGTTGCTGATGCAGGCCCGGGCCACCCAGCTCCTCCTCGGCACCGGCCAGTATCAAGAGCTGCACTTGAAGCAGATTGCCCGCGCTGCGCCGGCGCGTTTGTCGTCGCTGTCGAAGTCCGCCGACGCGCTGTTGGTGGCGCATCGGCTCGGTGCCGCGCGGGTGGTTTTTTCCAGTCTCGCCCCGTCACCCAAGGGCCTCGAGCTCGTCGCTAGCTTGGTGGGCGTCGCCGGCAAACGCGCGCCAGCGACGCTCACGGTGACGTTGTCGGCGGCACCAGCCAAAGCCGTCGAAGAGGGCGGGCGGGCGTTGGCGGGCCTGGTCGCCGTTGCCGACCAGGTCAAGCTCGACGGGCCGCCGCCGCTGTCGAACGCCGACGAAGCCGTCAGCGAGTATGCGCGTTGCTATGGCGTCTTGATCCGTCAGCCGATCACCATCGACAGCCCGACGGTGCTGGCCGAAGAGGAGCTGCAGACGGCGATCAAATCTTGCCGGCGCGCCGTCGCCGTCGACCCCAAGCTCGACGCCGCCTGGAGCGCGCTGGGCTTGGCCCTGGCCATCGACGGCAAAGACGCCGAGGCCGTGCGTGCGTTGGTCCGTGTCGACGTCGGCAATAGCTCGCGGTATCTGCCGCTGTACTGGGTCGGTCGCTACTGGCTCACCACGCGTTATCGCAGCGCAGATGAAGGTGCAACTGTGTTGCAAAAGGCGTTGGAGAAGCATCCTGGGTTCTTGCTGGCGCGCGGCTATCTCGGCGAGCACCTCGGCGCTGTGGGTCAGCATGACAAGGCACTCGATCTGTGGCGCGCCTATCTCGTCGACGTGCCGGGCAACGGCTATGTGCGTGGGCGGGTCAGTCATGCGTTGGCGCGGCTCGGTCGCGATGCCGAGGCGCTGGTCGCCGCGGAGGAGCAGCGCAAGCTCGATCCCGACGATCCCGACGGCCAGCTCACCGTCGCCAGCCGCTACATCGACGCCAAACGCCTGGCGGACGCCGTCGCGGTGTTGGAGCCGCTGGCCAAAGATCCGGGTGCCCGCGCCGAGCTGCTCCTGCGCCTCGGTTGGGCGTATCAGTTACAGAACAAGCTCGAGGCGGCCGAGCCGCTCTATCGCGAAGCCGAACATCGGGCGACCCCGACGGAGTGGCGTACCAAAGCGCGGGCGCGCCTCGATCGGGCGCGTCTCATGCGCGCGCGCGGCGATCAAGACGGCGCCAATCAGCTCATGCGCGAAGGCGTCCGCGACGGCTACCGTGACTTTTTCGCGTCACAGACCGATGCCGAGGCCAAAGCACTCCTGCGCGAAGCCGAGAAGAAACCATCCGGCCCCACGTCGGTGGTCGAGAAATTCAAGGCGCGCCAAGTCCGCGACGCCAGCCCCTTCCAGTTCAGCGCAGGCGGCGAAATCAATCCTCAGTCGGGAGAGCAAAGGCGGCCCGCGCCGCAAAATTTCGAGCTGTTCCATTGGTAGCTCGGAACCCTGAGAGGGTTCCGAGCCTCCGGCGCTCCGCGTGAGGCACAGCCTCACGCTCCGCCTTTCAGAAGCTGATCCGCCCCTGGAATCAAAATTCGCCGACGACGAGATCATTTCGGCAAGGCCCCATCGTCGAGGCCTCGACGCAGAAAGGCCAGCAGCGCCCGACGCTCGCCGAGGTCGAGCTTGAGCGGGACGAGATCTGGGTCCTGGTTGGGGACGTCGAGCCCGAGGCCCCGGCCGCCACCGCGATCATAAAAATCGACCACGTCTTCTAGGCTGGAAAAGGCGCCGTTGTGAAAATACGGGCCGGTCAGCGCGATGTCGCGCACGGTCGGCGTCTTGAATGCATGCTCTTGCACGCCGATGCCCGTGATGCCGCCGCGACCGCGGTCTGCGTCGAGAACGGCGACCTTGGGCGCAGTCGGCACACCCAGCACCGAGTACACCGGCACCGCAAAATCGGTGGGCCGGGTCCCACCGAACAGGGGCGGCAGATGACAGCGCGCGCAGCGACCACGACCACAAAAGACATCGAGACCGGCCAGCTCTTCGGCGTCGAGCGCAGACTCACCCGCCGCAAACCGATCCACTGGCGACCGGCCTGGTGACAGCATCTTGGCTTCATAGGCCGCCAGCGAAAGGCCGATGTTGCGCTCGGTGACACCGTCGGGAAAGAGCGCCTCGAAGCGACCGCGCAAGACCACATCGCCGCGTACCACCGTCAACAACGCCGCCGCCGACAGCCCCATCTCCGACTCGGCATGCAACACGCCGAGCGCCTGCGCCTCGGGGGCCAGCATCCGTCCGTCCCAGAGCTGCGCCGCCTGCAGCGCGGCATAGAGCAAGGTCGGCGTATTGCGCCGGATCGCTGGCGTGCCGGGAAGAGCAGTCGGCGTCATCTTACCGTCACTGAAGCCGTGTGCGGGCTGATGACAGTCGGCACAGGAACGGCGACGGTCGACCGACAGTCGTCGGTCGGAAAACAGCGTCCGGCCAAGCGCGGCTTGCTTGTCGTCGACGGGCAAACGCGGCGCCGGCAGCGTCAGCGCCGAAATATTCACCTCGCCACGGGCCCCCACGTACGGAATCCGCGCCGTCGCACCGCGCTCTGCCGTCAAGGCCCGCAAGGCTGCCCCGAGTCGGCCGGTTGCGACCACGAAGGCGGCGCGGCCGGGCCAAGCTTCCGCCTCTGGCAGCGTGTTCTTGAGCTCGGTCAACGCGGCGTCAACGGGTGGCCGTGCGGCCGAAGGACCGTCAAACAGTCCCAGGCCGGTTTCGATGCCGTCGAGCGACCCGGCCAGATCGGCGTGCACCGCGTCGGGCCGGGTCGGCGTGGTCGCGGTGGACTCGAGCGCCCGCGCGCCAAGCTGAAACGCGGCATCGGACAACGCCTGCGCGACTTTTGACAGCGACGGGTGCGCCTGCACCGACAGCATCGCCAGCGACAGCGCCGCCTCGATGTTGCGCGCCTCACGCTGAGCCTGCACCTGATCGCCAGCCTCGAGCGCCAGATCGAGCCGCAGCACGGCGCCCGTCTCGTCGGCTGATCGGGGCGGCCCAAACAAGACCTCCGATGACGTAGGCGCCAGACGCGCCAACGGCTCGGCCAGCGACGCCAGTCTGCGTCGCAGCACCAGATAGTCTGCGCGATGCGCAGCGTCGAGCGGACCCTTACAGCCAGCCCGCGCAGCCAAGATCGCCAGCTGATACGGCGATGCAGGCACAGACGCTGGGCGGCCGTGACAGCCCGCCAGCAGCGCGACTACGACCAGTCGCTCTATTTGCCGAACGTGGTCAAGCACGCCGCGATCTGGGCATCATCTACCGTCGGAATCGGCGGCGCCGGCGGCGTCTTGTTCGGCGGGTTGACGAAGTCGAACATTTCCCAGGGTGCCTCGGCATTGGCGTCGCGGTTGCTCAAGGCCGGCATCACGAAGCGGGCCTCGACGAGACGCAACACCGAAGTGTGATCGTAGGTGTGGTGCCCGACGAACCTGCTCTTGGCGAACGGTGAAATGACCATGAACGGCACGCGCACACCGAGCTCGTCGAAGCCGCCTTTCTCGTCGGTGGTCGTTAGCTCCGGCGCAAAGTCGTCGGGCGGGCAGGCCTTGGGCGGCACCACATGGTCGAAGAGCCCACCGTGCTCGTCGTAGTTGACGAACATCGCCGTGTGCGACCAGTTGGGGCTCTTGATGATGGCGTCGGTCACCTGGGCCACGAGGCGCTGCCCGATCTGCATGACCGCCGGCGGATGCTCGTCGTTTTGGCCCGGATTCTCGTCGCCAATCGCCGGATCCACGAACACTACCTGCGGCAATGTGCCGGCGGCAGCCTCGGCATAAAAATCGTCGATGGTGCGGACGTGCAGGTTGTCGCCCGTGCCGGCACCCTCACCGCTGTAGTAGTAGAGGAACCGATCGGTGATGACGCCGAGGCCGGGTAGCTTGCCGGTCATGTAGACCGCCCAGGTGATCTTCCGCTTCTCCAGCTCGTCGACGATGATGTTGGGGTTGTCGAGCTGCGGCAGGTTGGCGGTGCGGCCGCGCGAGGTGGCGGCGTACATGTACATGCGGTTGGGCCAGGTCGGGCCCGGCACCGACGCGTGATAGTGGTCGCCGATGGAGAACTGGCTGGCGACCCAGTACGCGAACGGCAGATCTTCGCCGGTGTAGTAGCCCATGCCGCGTTTGCCGCTGAGCATGTCGAGCGTCATGTTGGGCAGCGGCGTCTCGTGCGTGCCGTCGTTGGTGACGAAGAAGCCGTCCATCTTGCCGCCGTTGATCTGACGGTGGACGGAGTTCCAGCCGTGGTCGGTGTCGACGAAGCAGCGCTGGGTATCGCGCGTGGGGGCGACCGGGTCGCCGTTGAGGTCGGGGTTGGTGAAGGTGGACGGAGCCACTTCCACGTCGGTGATGCCGGAGTCGGGCAGCTTTTGAAAGTAGTGATCGAAGGACCGATTCTCCATCATCATGATGACGAAGTGGTCGATGGGGATGTCCTTGCCGACAGGATGCGACAGACCCTGGGTCTCGGCGGGCAGGGCGCCGGCGGTGTAGGCGCAAGCCGCGCGCTGGCTCTGGGCGACATCGTCCGTCGGTGGGACCACCGTGCGATTCCACTCCGGCGGGCCGGGCAGCACCGCGTTGCTGCAGGCGCCGAGAGGGGCAAGCGAAAGGGTCACAGTCAACCAGGTAGCTGATCTCATGGAAGGACCTCGCCGCGAATCTTAGCGAAAGTCTTCGTCCCAATTGCAAACTGGCTGTGACGATCTGGTGCCAGGACGGAGCTGCGGATTTACCGTCGAGGAACCCAGGTGATGTCCATCTCCAACACCTCGCCGCGTAGTCGCGGGGCGACCTTGCCCTTGACGTTGGTCAGCGCCAGCACCGCCTCGAACCCACCCGCCATCGACGTCATGAACGACTCGCTGCGCATCTCGGGCGGCGTCTCCGTGAAGCGCAACAGCACCCGCTCCTCCGTCGGATCGACCTCGACGACGATGTCGCCACAGTCGCGATACACCGCGTTCCAGCCGCCCGGGACCCGCTTGAGCCAGGTCTTGGGACTGAGATCCAAGATCGCCTGCATGCCTTTCACCATCGCCCGCATGAGGCCGGTGTCGAAGCTCTCCTGCGACAGTCGCCGCGACCAATCGCGCGTCGCCTGCGGACCGGCGAGGGTGTACACCGCGTCGACCAGGGTGTAGTTGATGGCCAGCGGCAACCAGCCCGATGACGCCGCACTGCTGATCGCCGCCAGCGTGTGCTCGCCGATCTTGTTGAGCACCGCGTAGCGCTGCGTCGGGGTGAGTCCGTCGATGGCCCGAACCATGGCCTTGAGCTGAGATACGCGTACGTCGCCCACGGGCGCTCTCCGGGTCAGTGCGATCCTAGAAGGCAGCAAGGGAATCCTCCCGCCTGGCCTGCGCGAAGACGTTCCGCCGTCGAGGAATGCGAAGTGTTATGGTTCCCGCCAAGGCGTCCCCAGTTGATCCGACACAGGTCACAGGTCGTATATCGGTGAATCCCCACATTTCTGAATAGGAGGTCGTATGACCCGCTTCGTTCTGGTCTCTGTGCTTCTCGCTGGCTGTGCCACTGGTGGCTCGTCCGACAAACCCGCCACGACGGCAGCCGCCAAAAAGTCGCTCTACGATCGCCTGGGCGGAAAGCCCGCCATCGTGGCCGTCGTCGACGAGTTCGTGACCCGCGTGGCCGCCGACAAGAAGATCAATTCGCGCTTTGCGAATACCGACATCCCCCATTTCAAGGGTCTGTTGGTCGACCAGATCTGTGAAGCCGCGGGTGGCCCCTGCAAGTACACCGGCAAGGACATGCGCACGTCGCACACCGGCATGGGCATCAGCGAAGACGAGTTCAACGCCCTCGTCGGCGATCTGAAGGGCGCGCTCGACAAGTTCAAGGTTCCGGCGCCAGAACAGGGCGATCTCCTGGGAGCGCTCGGCGGCATGAAAGGTGATATCGTCGGCAAGTGATGACGCGGACCCTCTCGATCTTCATCCTCCTGGTCGCGCTTCCCGTCGCTGCTGCGCCTGACGGGGGCGCGCCGGCGGTTGCGGTCAAAGCACCCGATCCGGCTGCGGCGATTGCCGAGCGCGCACAGGCGCTCAAAGAAGCCTCCGAGCTCCTCGACAAGGCGTCCGCGGCCCGGACCCGTGGCAACCGCAACTTTGCCGAGCAGCTCTTCAGCTCGGCGGAGCTCATCGTCGGTCCGGATGCCGTCGCCGAGCTGGCGGGATTTTTCCGCGAGGGCGCGCCACCGCGGGTCAACACGCCCCTCAAGACCCTGCCCAAGGACACGCCGGCCCAGCCGGCCGTGGTCGGCAACAGCGACGACGATGCCCCCGAAGAAAAGCCCAAGAAGGGCTCCTTGGCCGGCACGGTCCGCCTCGAAGGCAAGGCGCCGATCGAAGGCCTGGCGGTGGTCACCCTCGAGCCAGCCTCGGGCAAGTGGCGTCGCCGCACGCCGCGCACCAAGATCCTCGAGCAGCGCGACCGTCAGTTCGCTCCCCGCGTGCTGGCCGTCCCGGTCGGCTCGACGGTGACGTTCCCCAACTTCGACAACGTCTACCACAACGTCTTCTCGCGCTCGGACAGCAAGTCCTTCGATCTCGGCATCTATAAAGGCGGTGCCGCGCGCGATGTCGTCTTCGACAAAGAAGGCATCATTCGCCTCGGTTGCAACCTGCACGCAAACATGGCCGCACACATCATCGTCGTCGCTGCGCCACATTACGCGGTCACCGATTCCACCGGCCATTTCCGCTTCAAGAGCCTCGAGCCGGGCAAGTACAAGCTCAAAGCCTGGAACGAGAAGAGCACCCAGCCCGTGGTCCGCGACGTGGTCATCGCCCCCGACAAGAACACCGTCAGTGTGGTGATGGCTGCGGATGCCTCGGCCGGCCTCGGAACCGACAAGTTCGGCGTAGCACGAGGCGGCAAGCCGTAAGGTCGGCTATGATGCTTGCGGAATGAAAGCCCTTGGCGTCTTCATTGCAGTGTTGGGGTTGGGCGTGGGAGCGGCGTTGTTCGTCGTTGGCTCGCGGCCGGGTCCTGCCTTCGAATCGGCTCCGCTCGTCGCTGAGCTCGACAATCGTCTGCGTGAAGTGGCCGCCGGTCTGCACGCGCGCACCCTGACCCTGGCCGAGATCCCCATCCTGGCGTCGGCGGTGTCCACCGACGAGGCCACCGTCCGCAATCTGACCCAGGATGAGCTCGCCTTCCGGCCGCGTGCTGGCGAGACCATCACCATCGCCCAGGTCGCCGAGGCCGGTGGCAAAGCGCCCAAAGGCACCACCACGGTCCTTCTGCGCATTCCTGCCGGCGCTCCCGGCGTTGCGGTCGATCGTCCTGGCACGCGCACCGTCGTCGTCGACGGCAAGCTGATGTTGGTCGAGGTGGTCAACGTTCAGCCGCGGGAGCGCCAGGCCGAGCTGCACGGCGCGTTGGCCTTGAGCTGGGCGGTCGATCTGGCGGCGCTGAGCTCCAAGTTGTCGTCGCTGAATGTGCCGGCGAAGATCGAGGCCGAAGGCGGCGTCTTGGCCCTCGGCCCGACCACGCCCGTCGCTGGCGCCGTTGCCGTCACCCAGCCCCTCACCAGTGAGCCGGGTCGCGGTGCCAAGCTGATCTTGCAGACGCCACCGCCGGTGGTGAGCCAGACCCTGCCGATGGCGGGCGGCGCAGTGGCCTTGGTGTCGCTGGTCCTCGCCGGGTTGCTGTTCCGTCGCAAGCCGGTCGCGGCCCTACCTGACCTCGACCCCTCTGCCGGATCCAGCACCACCAGCCTCGGCATGGGGCGCGGCACCGGGGTTAGCCCGGCTGCTCCGGCGCGTTCCTCGACGCTCGGCACCTCGTCGGAGCCCGGGCTGCGACAGGTCGGCCGCTACACGATCATCCGTCCGCTGGGTCAGGGCGGCATGGCCGAGGTCTTCCTGGCGCGCTCCAGCGGCGAGGCCGGATTCGAGAAGCTGGTCGCGCTCAAGGTCTTGCACAAGCAGCTCGCCAGCCAGCCCATCGTCGTCGAGCATTTCCTCGACGAGGCCCGCCTGGCGTCGCGGCTGACCCATCCCAACGTGGTCCAGATCATCGACCTCGGCAAAGCCGACGACGAGTACTTCATCGCCATGGAGTACATCGAAGGCGCCGATCTCGAGCGTCTCCTCGAGACCGCCGAGCGCCGTGGCGCGCCGGTGCCGCTGCCGGTCGCCCTCACCATCGTGCGCCGCATCTGCGACGGCCTGCACTCGGCCCACACCGCCGTCGACGCGGACGGTAAGCCCCTCGATCTGGTCCACCGCGACGTCAAAGCGGCCAATGTCTTCGTCGCCAAAAACGGCGTGGTCAAGGTCGGCGACTTCGGCATCGCCAAGGCCAATCTCGCCAGCCGCGTCAACCGCACCGAGGTCGGCCAGGTCAAAGGCACGGCCGCCTATATGTCACCCGAGCATCGCATCGGCCGTCCTGTCGACCGTCGCGCCGACCTCTACGCCGTCGGTGCCATCGCGTACGAGCTGTTCACGGGCACCTTCATCAACCTCGACCTCGAGCGCCTCGCCGTCCACGGCCGCGAAGGCTGGCCGCACCTCACGCCCATGACCCAGCTAAGGCCCGAGCTGCCCCCCGAGCTCGACGCCATCATCTGGAAAGCCCTCAGCTACGAGCGCGACGATCGCTACGCCGACTGCGCCGCCATGGAAGCCGCCCTCGAAGAAGTCGCCAACCGTAATCCACCCATCGCCAGCGACAAGACCGTCGCCCAGTGGGTCGAGCGCGAGCTAGCCACCGTCTCCGCCAAGGCCCACTCTGCTTAGCGCTCGATTCGCGCGGTGGCGGTCCGCGCATCGCTTCCTTTTTTCACAGGAGTCGGAAGCGGGAGGTGGGAGACAGATCGGAATATTTTTGATCTGATTCGCGCGCGCCGACGGATCGGTTCGCGCCGTGAGCACGATCAAATAGTTCTAATTCTGACTCGTACCTCCCGCTTCCGACTCCTGTGAAAAAAGGAAGCGTCACGCATCCCGCCACCGACGGGCCAGCAGGGCTAGCCGTGTTGTTTCTTGTTCAGCCGGGGGTTCTTGACGTCGAAGGTGGGCTTGCGGTTGTGGTCGCAGTTGGGCGTGAAGCCATTGGCGTTGAAGCGGTAGACGAGACCGCCGCGCTTGCCGTCGGGAGTGAACGGCTCGACGCGCAGCTCGTGTTCTCCGGCGCGCGCCGGGCTGCAATAGCCGAGCAGATAAAAGCGCTTGGAGTAGCCCTCGATGCGCGCGGCCATCTGGTCGAACTGGACACCGACGGAGGCCGGATCTTTGGACAGGGCCACGCCGGTGCGCCCGATGGCATTGAGCTCACCAGGATCGATTTCCGCGCCGACGCCGATGACGAAGATGTCGAACGACACGTCGCCGAGCGCCTTCATCAGATCTTCGCGCTTCACCCGCGCAGCATGGTCGGTCCCGTCGGTGAACACCACCAGCGTGCCGAAACGGAGCGGGGTCGGCGCATGCTGCAGCTGCTTGTTGAGCACGTCGATGGCCTTGACCACCGCGCCGTTCAAGTTGGTGGAAGGATCTTTGCTCTGAAACGCCCCCAGCGACGCCGCGCCACCACCGGCCGAAAAGCCGCGTAGCTGCACGATCTCCGGCCGTCCGTCGAAGCCGAAGATGGCCGTCTGCTGGAATTTCTCGACGCGGCTGGTGAAGCGCGCCACCGCCTCCTCCAGCGCCGGCAACGAGCCCGACTGGGTGACCGATCCCGACATGTCGACGAGCAGCAGCGTGTAGTGCATCGCCGCCACCTCGGGATTGAGGATGGTTTGCTTCGACTCGAACGGCGACACGAGCTTGTCGTCCTCGTAAATGTGGAACTGCTCGGCGGTGAGGCCTGGCACCGGCTGGCCGGTGAAGGTGTCGACAGTGAAATACACGGCGACGTTGGACGGCTTCTGGACGCTGGCATCGACCAGCTGCGCATGCAGTGTGAGACACCCAGACGAAGCCACGGCAGCGACGGCAAGACAGGCACGGAGGACAAAGCTCATGCGCGCATCATTGCATACTTTCTGGCTGTCGAGCCTTCTCAGCGTTTTGCAGCCACGCCCAGCACGTTGGGGATCTCCCACTGCGCAGTCACGGCGTCGTTTTCGTTGAAGCCGGTCTCATAGCTGCCGTTGGAGTCGACGTGCAGGGGGCCACGCAAAGACAGGCTCGCCTCGGGGCCACCCTCGACGTGCATGGCGTTGACCACATCGAGCGGCAGCGCCAGCAAGATCTGGTTGAAGTCGGCCATCGAGTGCGGCGTGCGGGCGAAGACGAACAACACCCGTCCCGCGCGATCGATCGCCACCGCTGCCTCACTCCAGCGACGGGGTTGCTGCCCCCAGGCGCCCTTGCCGGGGCTCTTCACCAGGCGCAGGTTCTGGATCACCGTGTCGTAGTCGTCGACTCTTTCTTTGGCAAAGGGCGTGTCGAGATCGAGCATCACCGCCGCCGGGATGCCCTTCTTGCGTGGTCCAAAGGCCAGCACCGACTGATATTTGCTGAGCCAGCGTTTCTGGTTGAGATGCGCCCCGCTGCGGGCGTAGCCCACGTTGGACTTGTGGTCGTCGAGATACATGCCGAGGTTGATGGCAGCGACGAGATGCTCCGACTCGCACCAGTCGCCAGCGGTGCGCGCTTTTCCCGACGCCGACGCCATTTGGGCCGTGAGCCGGGCCCGCGTGGGGTCGATGCGCACCACCTGAAAGATGTCGCTGGAAGCTGGCCCCGGCTTGAGCTCGGCATACTCCACACCGTCGCTGAGCGGCTTCCACGGTGACGGCGATGAGGCCGCGGCCAGGTTAGCCAGACATCCCACCACCACCCATACGGCCAAACGACCCACTACGCCCGCCAGAGTAGCCACCATGGCCCGAATACGCTCCGTGGCCCGAATAGCTTCCCCCGCCGTGGCTGGCCATGCCGCCAAAGTAGGTTCCGCGATTGGACCCAGAGCGGACCCCAAGCAACGTCCCCGTGCCACGCGCAGTCACGACGGTCACATGACCAATCTTCGTCGGTGATCCGCTGAACACCGTGCCACGCGGCGTCGGATGATAGAGCGCGGTCCCCAACGGACGCATGCGCAGCGGCGGGGGCCCGATGGTGATTGCATGCCGGCGGTGAAAGCCGGGCGGGCCCACCAGCCAGTGCGGCGACGGGTACCAACCACCCCAAAACTGTCCGTAATACGCCACGTCCCCACCCCACCAGAACCAGCCGGCGCCGAGCGAGAGCTGCAGAAACCACGGCTCCACTTCCGGCTGATCCTCGGCATTTTCCAGCGTGGTCGGCTCACCCTCACAGGGCGGATCTCCCGCCGCCAGCTCCGGCGGCGCCACCCCGCGCTCGAGCTCGGAAAGCGCCACTTTGCGGATCTCGACTCCGGCCTGACCGAGCGCCACGAACGGCTGATTGAGGTCGTCGAGCTCGGTCTCGCCGTCGCTGATGTACAAAAGACGCGTCACCCCCAGCGCCTTCAGCGCCGCCGCATCGGGCAGATGCACCGTGTAGCGGTTGTCGAACTGCGTGTCCTCGTCGATGTACGGTCGTAGCCGCTCCGAGTCGAGCACCCACATCGGCGGCGCTTCGTGCGAGCGAATCGCCACCGCGCGGTCGAAGACCGGCAGGTAGTAGAGCGCCGCGCCGAGCGCCTGTTGCGTCGGCACGACGCCGAGCGGATGCGGCCAGTTGCCGAAGGTGAACACCGGATCGAAATGATCGGCCATCGCCGCTGCCATCGCCACCGAGCGCGCACCTGGCACATCGATCACCACCGCCGTATCACGTGGCCAACCCACGCCGCCAAACAGACCGCGCAGCGCCAAGCCCCGGCCAAAATCCTCGTCGAGGCGGCCATGCACCGGCTTCATCTGCGCGCGCAGGCTCTCGCCTTCTTTGCCGACCAGCGCCTGAAACAGCGTCGGGACGTTCCACGGCAACAGGTCCCCGCGCCACGGCCTCAAGCGCGATACCAGATTGGGCATGTCTATCTTCCAGCGCATGCCACCCACCACGTCGGCGTCGACGGCGTCGACGAGCGGCAACGCCATCTCGGTCTGGCCCACGTTCCAGCCGACCTCGGTCTGCAGCTTGAGGGCCGCGATCTGACGCTCGATCTCGTCGGAGTCGACCAACGCAGTCAGCGTCTGATCCGGCCGCACCAGGTCGTCATAACAGCCGGCAAAGAGCCCGAGCGGCGCCGCCGCCCCCAGCCGCACCAATGAAGCCCGCCACCACGACGCTTTTTTCACGCACACCCCTCCACCAGCGTCGGTACGTTCACCGCTCGTTCGTCGGTGGCGCCGCGCTGCACCCTGGTGAACACCCCAGCCGTTCGGCCAGCCAACACATACACACCGTGGTTGTGGGACGAGCCAGCCTGATCGAGCCGGGCCACGAACCGTCGCTGCGCAATCCAACGCCGCGGCAGCGCATGGCGCCGCGCCGCCGCCCACACCGCCTCGTCCACCTCGGCACCGACGAGAACTTCGGCGCCTTCACAGCCGAAATCGCTCTTCAAGACCCAGTCGACCCGCGCCGCGTCGGCAGGCAGCGTCTCGAGGCGCACCGTCGGTGGCACCCACTTCTCCAGCGCCAGACGCCCGGCCTCGGACAGCCGCGCCCGCTCCTCCCACAACAGCGCCAACATGCGCTTGTTCTGGGTGAGCACCGAGCCAAACGGATTGAGCACGGCCACCTGTCGGCGCGCCTCCGCCGACAGCAACAATGCCAGCGGGCGCACCAGCGGCTGATGGTCCGACGGTGGCGGCTCGTCGTCCCACACCGGCACCCGCTCGGTCCACCAATCGGTCTTGTAGTGCCGCCAGATCACATCGCAACGCCGCCCAAACATCCCCACACCGTCGCCGACAGCGACGAGGTTGTACGGCGAGCCGAGGACCACCTCGATGCCACGGGCGCGTGCCCACCCGGCATAGAGCTTGATCATCGCCAGATCTTCGACGAGCTCGGTGGGGTAGCAGAGGCCGAGCGTGATGCCACTCGATCGGCCAGCGACGGTCTCGATCAACTCCACCCAGCGTGCGCCTAGCTCGCGGTTGGGGTCGATGAGGCCCATCGCCTGCGCCTGCGCCGCCGCGTTCAAGATCACGGCCTCCGGCTCGCCGCTCGGCGTGTCCGAATTCAGCTCGCAGACCTGCAAGCCACCGTCGGTGAAGAAGACGTCGGCGCGGGCGAGGCCATGCCAGCGTCCACCCGACGATTGCCACAACAGCTCCTGCACCGGCGACAGCGGCAGATAGCGCGCCCGCAACGCCGGATCTGCCAGACACAGGCGCACGCCCTCGTCGTGCAGCGCCGCCACCGCCTCTGCTGCCGCCGACAGCGCGCCAAAGTCGGCCGCTGACAGGACGTCTGGAGTGAGTGAAAACCGTGGCGCCCCATCCACCCAGGCGTCGCCGAGCCCGCCCTCGGCCAACAGCGCCGTCGCTACCTCGTCGTACGCGCGTGCTTCGCCGTACCCCATACCCTCAAGATACGAGCGAGCCGCATGATTGCAGATTAAGTCTGGATGAGGTCGGCGTCTGACCCGCGCGGTAGCTCGAATACGGCGCTCGTGCCGCCGCCTTCGGCGCCGTCGAGCCGAACCTGACCGCCGAGCGCGTGGGCGATTTCTTGCGCCAGCGCGAGGCCGAGCCCAAAGCCTTCCACTGCGCCGCGATCGGCCGTGCCCCGGTGAAAGCGGTCGAACATGCGCTCGCGCAGCGACGGATCGACGCCCGATCCCGAGTCGCGCACCACCACTTCCGCCCGCTCACCCCGCGCCTCGACCCGCACTTCGATCCGCCCGCCCGCCGGCGTGAACTTGCAGGCATTGTCGACGAGGTTGGCCACCACCCGGCCCACCCACAAGGGGTCGGTCACCACCATCAAGGCTGCATCCTCGACGAGAACCAGGTCGACTGCGCGCGAGACCGCCACCGCTTCGAACGGCTCCACCACCTTGCGGACCACCTCGGTCAGATCGAGCGACACGCGCCGAATGGGCAGCTCGCCAGCGTCGGAACGCGCCAGCGTCAAGAGCGCGTCGACCAGCGCCGACATACGGCCGAGCTCCTCGAGCGCGGCCTCGAGTGTGGTACGCATTTCGGGCTCTTCTCGACGGCGACGCAGGGTGACCTCGATCTCGCCCATCAAGATGGCAAGCGGTGTCCGCAGCTCGTGGGAGGCGTCGGCGGTGAAGCGTCTCATGGTGGCGACCGAGCGCTGTAGCCGGTCGAGCATGGCGTTGAGCGCGGAGATGAGCTGGGTGACCTCGGCGGCGTCGTTGCGCTGGCTGTTGAGGCGCTGGCCGAGATCGTCGACGCCGACCACGCTGGCAGTGGCGACCACATGGTCGAGTGAGGCCAGCGCGCGCCGCGTCACCAGCATGCCACCACCGACGGCAATCGCGATCGCCACCGGCGCCCCAAGCACCAGCGCGAGGATGAGTCGGTTGGCGCTCAAGTTGGGTCCCACTTGCGGACAAAGGAGCTGTTCGCGGGCTTCTTCGCCGGCCACCAGCAGCCAGACCGTCACCGAAAAGCCGATCACGACCGCTGCCAGCACACAGCCGTAAAAGAACGCCAGCCGCCCCCGCAGCGTCGCCGGCCAACTGATCCCACCCTGACTCATGCACTCTCCTCGGCGCGACCACGCATGCACGACTGAATCGCTCTTGGCGACAACCAGACGCAGAAGACTCTAAAGCTCATCCGTCTCGAGACGATAGCCGACTCCGCGCACCGTCGTGATGCGCGACGGCAGGCCGGGTGCGTCGAGCTTCTGGCGGAGGTTGGAGATGTGCACGTCGACGATGTTGGTGCCCGGGTCGAATTTGTAGCCGAACACCAGCTCGAGAATCATGGTCCGCGTTACTGCCTGTCCGACGTGGCGCAGGAGCAACTCGAGCAGCGCAAACTGGCGCGCCGACAGCTCGACGGCTTTGCCACGCACCGTCACCCGATGCGCCGTGGAGTCGAGCTCCAGGTCGCGACAGCGCAGCCGGGTGACCACTGGCGCCACGCGTCCCCGTCGAGAAATCGCTTCGAGCCGCGCCAAAAGCTCGGCGAACGCGAAGGGCTTCGGCAGATAGTCGTCGGCGCCGAGCTGGAGGCCACGCACCCGATCCGAGACGGCATCGCGCGCCGTCAGCAGGAGGATGGGGGTCACCACCCCGTCGGCTCGGGCGGCGCTCAGCGCCTCGAAGCCATCGATGCCCGGTAGGCCAATGTCGAGCACACAGACATCGAAGGCTTTGTGGCCGCGCAGCTCGTCGAGCCCAGCCTGGCCGTCGCGGACCGCGGTGACCTCGTGGCCTTCCTCGGTGAGACCGCGCTCCAGCATGCCGACCATCTTCCGATCATCCTCGACGACGAGTACCCGCATCCGCTGATGCTAGCACCGTGCGGTGCCTCGACCGTGCTGGTGACGGCGGCGGGGGATGAAGATTTGATGAGGCATGTCAATCTGTCAGCGCTGCGGTTGATTACGTTGCCAGATCTGCATTTCTGCGGCCGATTTCAGCGCAGTTGGTGGCTGGCCCCGGACTTGCTGAGCCACGCGCTCATGACCCAACGCGCTACCCCCATCGGCATCACCATCCTCTCGATCTGGTGCGTCCTCAACCTCTTGCCGGGACTGGGCAGCGTCGCGTTCATCGCGCTCGGCCATCATGCCCCGGCGCTCCGCTACCTGATTCCAGTCGGAGAAATCGCAACGTTGGATCCGCGTGCGCTGGCGGCGATCGATGGCATAGCGCTCATCGCCAACACCCTCATCGCGGTCCACTGCGCCCTGGCGCTGATGGTGGTGCGACGGGCCTTGGCGCGGGGCGAACGCTGGGCACTGGTCGTCCTCGTCGCTGGGTTCGCCACCTTACAGCTCGCGAGCTATCTCTCCGACCGCGTCTACTTCGGCGGCAAGAACGCCATCGCCGTCCATGCGTCATCGGTGATTCTGGTGCTGGGATTGGGGATGTGTGTGCGCGGTCTCAGCGAGCGGAGAGGGTCAGCGGCGTGACGACCTGGGTCGCGAGGGATCTCGGCGGGACGACAGTGGCTCTGAGCACGCCTTCGATGCAGCGACGGAAGCCTGCGGTTGCGCGGGGCTCGAGGACCTCGACACGAGAGGGTCTCGAGGCTGCTTCGCCCAGGGTGACGCGTACGTAGACCTCGGACAGGCCTGGGGGGGCCAGGGTTTGGCAGGCGGCGCCGACGCGGCCGGCTTGGGAAATCAACAGGCGTCGCGCGCCGGCCTCGGCGCGGCCAGCGGCGCTTTGGGGCGTCGGTGACGGTAGACCCAGAAGCCCGAAGCCAGCCGCTGGCTCGTCGAGCTCGACCCACAATGCCAGCTCGTTCCGATCCCCACGCTCGAAACGCGCCAGGTCCCGCTCCAGCGCAACCCGTTGAGACAACAGCAGCTTGGGCGTGGCCAGGATGCGCTGTTGCACCGCGACGGCGTCCGTTTTTTCGCCGCGTGCGTGATGTACCTCGGCCAGCAATACCTGTGCGGTCAGCGTCGGCGCCAGCGTCGCCCAGCGACGGGCCGCGGCCAGCGCCGTTCCATACGCATGGACCCGCAGCCCCTGCACCACCAGCTCCCGCAGCGTCGATGGGTCGACGGTCGCGCACATGGGCTCGAGCTCGCGATCGAGCGCGGTCCCGTCGACACCGAGCTGGTTGAGCAGCAACAGCGCCTCGCCACTGGTCCCAAGTCCGGCGTGATGTTTGGCGTGCGAGACCAACGGTGCGCGCAAGAGGTCCACCAGCCGCGGACCGAGCTCCCGAGCGAGCAGCCGATGGGCTGCCTCGGCACGAAGCTCACGACTGCCGTCGCTGGCGCTGGTCAGCTTGGTCAGCCAGCCGCGCTCGGCCTGCCAATCTCCGCGTCGGTGCGCCCGCGCCGCCAAGATCTGGAGCTGGGGCGCCGCCGCTTCTTTGGCCAGCTCTTCATCGCTGTGACCGACAAGCGCTGTCACCTGCGCCAGCCATTTGGGCAGCTCTGGCGAGAAGCCCAGCCGCGCCTGCTCGTGACCTTCTGCATCGAGGACCAACAGCGTGGGCAACGTGCTCGGCTTGAACCGTTCGACCAAAGCTGGCCCATCGCCCCGCTCGACGTCGACATGACTGACGATGACGTTGGCCAGCGCCGCTTTGCCCTCCGGCGTATCCCACACGCGGTTGACGGCCTGACACTGCGCCGACCAGACGGTCTCGAGCTGAATGAGGATGGGACGATGTTGGGCGCGGGCGGTTTCGACGAGCTTTTCTAGAGCGCGGCCGGCGGGATCGACTGGATCGGACGCACCAGACGCCGCCTTGGCGACCAGCACGACCGCGGTGACCCAGCTCAGCGTATGAGGCATGCGTGCGTCAGCGTCGCGGGGTCGGCATCGTTTGTTCTTCGACGATGTCGAGATCATCCTCGTGGGCCACGGGAGCAGCCGGCTTTTTGGCCGCGGTCGGGGCTGGTACGACGCCGGCAGTGCCGATCTTGATGGGCCCGGTCGGCTCGCGGCCAGGGATGGCGACTGGTTTGGCGCCGTTGCTCGCCGTCGCTGCGGTCGGTGGTGTAGCCGGCTTGGCGGCGGCTGGCGCAGGCGCTGCAGCCGGAGTCGCGGCGGCGGGTTTGGTGGCAGGCTTGTGCGCCGGGGCCGTATCGCTGAGCTGGAAGGCCCGGACCACCGCGTCGGTGAGGCAGTTCCACACCAGCGTCGGCTTGAGGTTTTCGGCGATGACCTGCGGGGTGAGGTGGGTCAACACCACCTCGGGATTGAACGCGCCTTTGGTGATACCGACCCGGATCATCTCCGCCAGGACCGGCAATGGCGCGTCTTTGACGAACGCCGACGGCGGCAGATGACGGACCACGTCCGCGGGGGTGACCATCTTCATCTCGAGACCACGCGACAAGATGAGGGAGAGCCACTTGCGGCCTTCGCCACGTGGGGCACCACCGTCGACGGACAGCTCGGCCAGCGCGGCCACGTCGTCGAGACAACGCCACAGAACATCAGGTTCGAGGTGCTCGGCGAGGACGGCCGGCGGGGCGGTGTCGAGAACGGCCTGGGCGGAGAGCTTGCCAGCGCCGAGTGCGCGCTGTAGCAGCGTCGCCATCAAGTCTGCCGGAAGCTGAGAGACCAGCACTTCCGGGGTGGCGTACTGCAGAACGTCGTCGGGGCGGGTGAGCGCCAGTTTGATGGCTTCGTCCAGCGCGAAGCCCAGCCACGGCCAGTGGCGGTCGCGGTCCTCATCACTCAAAGCTCACCTCCAAGAACGGTATAGGGGAACGGTCATTGTATCACGTGCGGCCGCGCTTTAGGGAAGTGCGCAAGTTTTTGGGCTGCCTAAAAACAATTTGGGCAAAACGTCATACTGGGGCGCAACTTTTGTGAGGGCACTTGCGATAACCTTCAGACGACAATGCCAGGTCAAGGTCGGCTCGGGGACAAAGCGCAAGTCCAAGCAGGTGCTCACGGGTGCCCAGGGTGCCCGCATCCTGGCGTGGGGCCGGCCATTGCCGGCTCGGCAGACGTCATGGTCAACGGTCGACCCGCCCTGAGAGCCAACCAGGACAAGGGCATCCACATGGCCTGCTGCGGACCCAACATGTGGGACGCAGTCAAGGGCAGCGCCAGCGTCAACATCAACGGCAAGCCCGCCCACCGCATGAACGACATGACCAAGCACTGCGGCGGCGTCGGCAAGCTCATCGAGGGCTCTGCTGACGTCATCGTCGGTGATGGTGGCGGCGGAGGCGGCGGTGGTGGTGGCGGAGGCGGCGGTGGTGGCGGTGGCGGCGGCGGTTCGGGCGGTGCAGCCGGCGGCGGCACGGGCGACGGTAGCTCGGGTGCTCAGAACAGCAGCGCAGGCGGCGGCGCTGGTGGCGGCGCGCCCGCTTCTTCGCCAGCGTCGAGCCAGCCGGCCAAAGACGATCCGGCCAAGCCCCCCAAGCAGGCTCCGGCGCAGTGGAAGATCGAGTACGCCGACGGCAAATCGGTCACCAGCGTGCGCGCCAAGTACGAAGGCGACAAGGGCCCGCAGAACGTCGACGGTGGCAGCGGCAATGTGGCGGGTCTCACCGAGGGTGGCGACTACAGCTTGACGTTGACCGGCACGGCCAAGATCCAGCTCAAGATCGAAGACTCGGATGGCAAGGCGGTGGCCAACGCCAAGATCAAGATCGAGCGATCGTTCGGCGAGCCCATCGAGGCCGAGACCGATGCGGGCGGCAAGTTCTCCGTCGAGGGCGCGCTCGGCGACGAGCCCTTCGACGTCACCATCATCTCCACGGCCACCAAGGCCAGCGGCAAGATGGTCGACGAGAACGACAAGCCGCGCTCGGGTGTGCGCGCTCTCGTCATTGGCGACTCGGGCATCACCGTCGAGGTCACCACCGACAAAGACGGCAAGTTCGAGGCCGAGGGCCTGATCCCAGGTGAGCACTTTACCGTGCACGTCGAGCCCCAGGACGATCACGAGGACAAGTAGCAAGTAAAGTGAGCCGAGCGCTGAGCTCGCCGAAGGCGAGCGTGCGCGGAAGGCTCACGCATCAGATATCCACACGCGAGACGAGGACAACATGGCGGATGTAAAACGCGAAGTGCGGGCGCTCGGCCAGAAGATCACCGGTTTGAAGGCTGGCGACACCGTCACTTTGGTGCTCAAAAAGCCCAAGCCCACCGTCGACGCCACCACTGCGAAGCGGGCTGCGAAGATCTCCAAAGAGAACATCGAAGGGGCCAAGGACGCCATCGGCCACCTCAATCGCGCCAAGGAAGCCGCGGCCGGCGGCGACGGCGCGGGCGGCAAAAAAGCCATCCAGCAGGCACAGGCCATCCTCGATCGCGTACAGGGATCGATCAGCCGGGCCAAGGATTGGGCCAAGAGCGCGGCCAGCGATCACGAGTCGGCTCCGTCGGAGACCAAGGACGGCTACGAGGCGGCCAAGGACGGCGCCGATCTGGCCGTGGGACATCTGGAGAAGGACGCCGAGGGTCTGGAGAAGGCGCTGCGTGCCACCGGGGCCTACGTCGAAGAAGTCGCCGTTCGCGACGCCGAGGCGATTTCCAAGGGCCTGAGCGGCATCCGTGACGATCTCGAAGACGCCGCCCAGAAGGCCATCAAAGAGGCCGAAAAGCTCATCAATCAGGGCATGGAGCAGGTCGAAAAGGCCGAGAACACCATCAGCAAGGCCGAGAAAGATGCCGTCGCTGACGCCAAGAGCGCCATCGCCTCGGCCAAGACGGAGCTGCAGCGCGCGGGCGCGCAGGTCAACACCGTCATCACCCAGTCGGAAAAGGCGATCCAGAAGGCGGTCTCGTCGGCGTCGACGGGTTGTATCGAGCGCATTCAAGGCGCCATCGGGCAGGTCGGCGACGCGCTGGCCAAGTACAAAGACACCGTCGAGCACGCCATCGAGAAGGTCAAGGATACCGTCGAGAAGGCGGTGGGGCCGATCATCGAGAAGGCCAAGGCGCTCGTCGAGAATTTGATCGCGCGGGTCAAGGAGCTGGCCGAGAAGGCCGAGGCGGCGTTCAACGACATCAAGAGCAAGGTGGAGAAGGCCATTGGCGACGCCAAGACCTGCTTCGACGCGCTCGCGGTGCACGGGCCGGCTTGCATCAATGCCGCCAAGGACGCGATTGCCAAGGCGAAAGAGGCGGTCGAGGCGCTCAAGAAGCGTGACTTCACCGGCGCGCGTCACCTGGCCGAAGAGGCCAAGCAGTCGGGTGAGGATGCGATCCGTGAGGGTCAGGAGTGCGAGAAGGCGGTCAAGAAGCTGATCGGCGACATCAAGGTCGATGCGTCGTCGCTGCTCTCAGCGATGAAGTCGCACCTCGAGGCGGCCAAGTCTTCGATCAAAGAGGCGGTCGACGCCACCAAGGGCGACGCCAACGCTCTCGTCGATCAGACCAAGAAGTCTGCGGCGCAGGTCAAGGGCGCGGTCCAGGATGGCGCACGCACGATTGCCGACGGGGCCAAAGAATGCGCGTCGACGGTCGAGACAGCGATCACGTCGGCGGCGAGTGACGTCGCCAAGCAGGCTGCGGAGGCCGGCAAGCAGATCGTCGACGAGATCGTCAAGGCGTCCAACGAGCTCGCCGACATCGCGCGCGAGTCGGCGGGCAAGGCCTCGGAGATTGTCCACGACATCGAGTCGGGCAAGGCTGCCGGCGATCTGAAGTCGGGCGCCGACGACGCGGGCAAGAAAGCTGACGACGCCGCCAAGAAGACGTCGGAGATCAAGAAGCTCCGCGCCAAGCTGGCGGGGCACGACTGGGGTGGGAACACCTACGGCGCGCAGATCGAGGCGCAGGTCGACACCATCCTCGCCGCCGCCGACGACACCGTCAATCAGGCCAAGGGCTTTGCCGCCGACGTGAAGTCGGCCGTGAGCTCGATCAAGGACGAGGTCACCGATCTCGTCAAGCAGCGCATCGACTCGTGGAAGAAAGTCGGCGAAGAGGCCGAGAAGACCTTCACCGATACGCGCGACAAGCTGAAGAAGCAGGTCGAGGACATCGAGAAGGACGTCAAGAAGACCGTCGACGACGTGAAAAAGAGCGTCGACGATCTGAAGACCAAGTTCCAGGAGCTGGTCGATTCGCTCAAGGATGCCGTCGAGAAGGCCAAGAAGATGGACATCTCGGGCGGCATGAAGGTGGTCGTCAAGGCCCAGGATCTGTACAAGGCAGCGACGGGGGCTTGGTCCACGATTCAGGCGGATTTCGAGAAGCTGAAGAAAGACGTCTTGGCGGTAAAAGACACTGCCGAGCAGTTCGTGGCGCAGGCCAAAGAGGTCGTGAGTCATGCCGACCAGGCGTTCAAGGACACCACGGCGTTGCCGAAGCAGGTCGCCGACAAGGTGAAGGAAGAGTCCGTGAAGCTGATGGACGACGCCAACAAGCGGCTCGACGCGGCGAAGAAGAACTTCGAGTCGGCCAAGAAGGCGGCGGCGTCGATTGGCGGCATTGCCAAGCACGCCGTCGACGACGGGGCCAAGAAGGCTTGTGCTGCGGCGCAGATGGCGGCTGATTCGGCGTCGAAGGCGGGGCAGAGCGCGCTGTCGGCTGGCGAGGGCGTGAAGAACGCGGTCCTCGAGGCTGCGGGCGCGTTTGAAGACGACGTCAAGAAGGCCGCGACCAAGGCCATCGACTCGGCCAAGGGCGCGGTCGATTCGGCCAAGAAGGCGGCGGATCAGGCGGCCAAGGCGGCCGACAAGATCGCCAAGGGCGATACGGGCGGCGCCGAGTCGGATGCCAAGCAGGCCGATCAGCAGGCTGCTGACGCGCAAAAGGAGTCCAAGAAAGCCGGCGAAGACAGCGCCAAGGCACAGAGCGACGCCAAGACGGCCAACGACACGCGGACCAATCCCGACGCTGTGCGGGAAAAGCAGAAGCAGGACGACGCCAAGGCCGGTGGTGGCGACAAGGGCGGCAAGGGCGAGGCGCCAAAGGGCGAGGCGCCCAAGGGCGAGGCGCCAAAGGGCGAGGCGCCAAAGGGCGAGGCGCCAAAGGGCGAGGCGCCAAAGGGCGAGGCACCGAAGGGCGAGGCGCCCAAGGGCGAGGCGCCCAAGGGCGAGGCACCCAAGGGCGAGGCACCCAGTGGCGAGGCACCCAAGGGCGAAGCGCCCAAGGCCGAGGATCCGTCCGCAGCGGCAAAGGGCGGCGCGGCGCCTGGTGGCAAAGCTCCTACTGCAGCGACGGGCGACAAACCCGGCGCGGCTCCGACGGCAGGGGCTGGCGCGACGGCGCCCGACACCAGCAAGTCGAGCAGCGATCCCAGCTTGCTCGACAAGGTCAAGGGCACCAAGACCGACGAGGCTCCCAAAGAGTCGAGCGACCCGGGCCTGCTCGATCAGGTGAAGGGCGCTGCCGACAAGGCCAAGACGTAGTAACGCTTCCGGTTCTCGACGCCCCACGATAATCTGGTGGGGCGCGATGATCTCTCTATCAGCCAGAGCATTCGGTGCGGTGCTGGGATTGGCCTGTTTGGTCAGCCTGGCGTCGTGCCTCAGCTTCGACACCGTACGCTGCAATGTCGACAACGACTGCGGCTACAACGGCGCACGCTGTCTCGACCATGTCTGCGTGGTCGACGGCGATGCCGGTGTGCAGCTCGATGCCGGCAGCGACGCAGGGTCCGGCTGCGCCACCTCGGCCGACTGCACCGACATGACCAAGCCCATCTGCGGCGCGGGCATGACGTGCCGCGCCTGCGATATCACCGCTGCCACGAGCGGCGTGGGTACCGTCGGTGATGGCGAATGTGCCAGCAAGGGCGGCCAGGTGGCACCACATTGCCAGGCCACGGGCCCGTTGGTGGGGCAATGCACTGGCTGCCGACTCGGCATGAACGACTGCGCCGTCGACCAGCCCGTGTGCGGCATGGACAACGTTTGCCGCGGTTGCACCAGCCACGACGAATGCCCACAGTCGCTGGTCTGCAACGACGACGGCAAATGCGCCGACAAAACTACCGTCGCCTACGTCGACAAAGGCTGCAGCAGCAGCGCTGTCCACGACGGCGGCAAGGCCACGCCGTACTGCGAGATCGCCGACGCGCTCGTCGCTGCCAGGCCGCTCATCCACGTCGCCGGCAACGCCCTCGCCTATAACTCGATCACTCTGCCCACCGTTGGGACCACGAGGCTGGTCGCGTCGCAGACGTCACCAAAAGCCATCATCTCGAGCGGTGTCATGAGCAACCCAGTCGTGAACATCACCCTCGCAGGCGCAGGCAACCCCGACATCACCATCGACGGCTTCGAGATCACCGGCACGGCCAGCATGGTCAACGGCATCTCCTGTTTGTCGGCGACCACCAACGTCAAGCTGACCGTCAAGCGCTCCTATATTCATGACGTGAGCGGCGTGGGCGTCTCGACCAGCAAGTGCGACGTGACCCTGGATCGCAACAAGGTGGTGCACAACGGCACCGGTGGAATCACCCTCGACAACGGCAAGTTCCTGATCACCAACAACTTCTTCGTCGCCAACGCCACCGGCGGGCCGGCGGTCAACCTGGGGACGTTGACCGAGGCCGTACCCGGGCACAGCTTCGTGCACAATACCGTCGCCGACAACGCACGGCTCGGCGGCGGAGTTCCAGGTGGAGTGGTTTGCCCGGTTGGTATGGCGTATACGCTGGTCGCTTCGTTGTTGACCAACAACACCAACTCCAACTCCGTCAACTGCACCGTTGCTGCCAGTAGCTTCGTCAGCACCAATGGCAGCGACGTGGTCTACGCGGACCCCGCACCGGCGCCGGCCTACGACTACAGCCTGAAGACGGGCAACGCCGCCAACGAGCTCTGTTGCGTCGACAAAGTGGCCAAGGTGGACTCGCTCGCCGTCGACTACTTCGGTGCCGCACGGCCCAAGGGCATGTCTTCGGACATCGGGGCCCACGAAGCCGAGTAGGCGTGTCTGATGTATCCGGCTGTTTGCGCGCCTGTTTCTTGGCCGTTGCGTTGGGCCGATACAGTTCCGGGATTGCATGCGCCGATCCCTTCGTCGTGCTGGTTCCGTCGCTGTTGCGCTTTGGATATCATTTTGTACGGGCCGTGCCTCCGCGCTGCCTGACGTCGAGCTCGGCGGCCTGGCCCAGCCGCAGCTCAAATGGGAGCAGCAAGATCCGGATGTGAAGTCGGTGACGCCGCGATCGAGTGGCTTTGCGCTCAAGCGTGCGCGCCTGATCGCGCTGGGGCGCATGACCACGCGCAGTATCAAATGGGAAGCGCGCCTCGAGGGCGAGATGATCCCCAGCTTCCAGCTTCTCGACGCCTACCTGGCAGCGTCGGTGGACACAGCGGGGGATGGCCTGTTCCGCATCAGCTTTGGCCAGCAGTGGACGCCGTTTTCACGACAGGCCAATACGCTGATCGGCGATCTGCAGATGGCCGATCTGGCCCAGCTTCAGTCGCTGGTACCCAACCGGCAGCTCGGCCTGAGCGCGCTCTTGATCGTGCCGTACGCGCCGTGGTTGCAGATTTCGTTTGGCGTGTTCAACGGCAAAGGCACCAACGTTCTCGAGAACCTCGACTCCAACTTCATGTATGTCGGGCGTATCGCGTTGCGACCGATGGGGGCACGGGCGCCGATCATCGAAAGCGCCCTCGGTCCGACGGCGATCTGGCTCGCGGGACATTTTGCCTACAACACCAAGAACCTCGGCGACTTTACCGAGACCTCGGTGCAGGCCGGAGCAGATTTTTTTGCCAGCTATCGCGGCGTTTCGACCTATATCGAATATTACTGGGGACAATATTCGTATACCAATGGCGCGCCGAAGCGGGACTACAAGCAGCAGGGATTCAACGCACAGGCGGGTTATTTGTTGCCAATTCCTGGGCGGGTGTTTCGTCGTTTCGAGCTGACGTTTCGTTTCGAGGCGGTGGCGCCGAACCAGATCGTGCCCATCACTGGCGCCGGCGATCCAACACAGGCGCGCATGAGCATCGTCCCCGGCATCAACTACTACCACCGCGGGCATGACCTCAAGCTGCAGCTGAACTATCTGCACAATGAAGAGCTCGATGACCGGGACGCCGCGGGCAAGGTAGCGTCTTACAAGAACGACTCCGTGGTGTTTCAGCTCGTCTATCGGTTGAAGTGAGGACTCCCATGCGCCTGACTCTGTTGCTCTCGTTCGTCGTCGCTCTGGGCGGCTGCTTCTTCAAGAAGAACATTCCACCGCTGGCGTCGGAGGTGCAGAGCGGCGGCAGCTTGCTGCTCGACAAATGCGGTTACACCATCACCACGCAGGACGGCGCGTCGGTCCCTGCGGCCCAGGTCAATGTCCTCGGCTCGGATCCGACGCCCAAGCTCATCCATCTCACCGTCGACAAAGATCCGGCGCGATCGATGGGCATCATCTGGCGCACCAACGACGAAGACACGCTGGCGACCAAGGTGCAGTTTGGCCTGGCGGGCGCGACCGATCAGGTTTCCGACGGGGCGTACTTCGTCTATGACAGCTCCATCGGGAAAATCCGCATCCACGAGGCGCATCTGTGTGGCCTCGAGCCGGACACTGCGTACACCTACCGCGTCGGTGGCATCGGCGCGGATGGCACCGAGAGCTGGAGCGACACCGCGGTGTTCCGTACCGCGCCCGATCGCGCCGCGTCGCCCGACGCCGAGATCGTGGTGCTGGTCATCGGCGACACGCGCGACGGCTACATGAACTGGGGACAGGGCTTGCAGCAGGCGTTCGCCAAGTCGCAGCCCGAGCTCATCTTGTTCAACGGCGACGCGGTCACGCTCGGCCCGATCCAGGACGAATGGGACGCGTGGTTTGGCCAGGGTGGGACGGCGATGCGGACGGTGCCGATGGCTTATGCGCACGGCAACCACGACGTGAACTCGGTGAATTTCTTTTCGCAGTTTGCGCTGCCGGGCGACGAGCAGAACTACGCCTTCGACTTTGGGCCGGTGCACATCGCGGTGGCCAACGACACGCCCATCGACGCTAGCGACCTGACCGGCAAAAATGCCGCGCTGCTCGACGCCAACATCAAGCTCGGCGCTGGCGCGCCCTGGCAGCTGGTCATGCACCACAAGCCCATGTGGACCGCGGCCGCAGGCCCGCATGTCTCCGACGCAGAGACGGTGCGTGCGGCGTGGCAGAAATACATCGACGGCAACCTCGTGGACCTCGTGCTCAATGGACACGACCACGACTACGAGCGGACCAAGCCCATGCGCGGCGCGACGCCGGGCGCCACGCCTGCCGACGGGACGGTCTACTTGGTGGTCGGCTCGGCGGGCGCGGCGCTGTATGACGCCGGTTCGATGTTCTGGACCGAGAAATCCGAGAAGACCTACAACTTCGTGATCCTGAAAATCCGTCGCACCAAGCTGGACATGACCGCGTACCGGCTCGACGGGACGGTGCTCGATACCATGACCATCACCAAGCCCTGACCAACAGCGTCAAGCCGCCAGACGTTTTTTGGCTTCGGCCATGATGAGGTCGATACGTTTGTCGGTGAGCTCGAGCGACTTGCGGGCGGCGAAGAGCTCGTCGGGGGCGGTGGCGTCCAGGTCGCGTTGGGGACCGAGGTGGAGGTCGGCGCCGACGGTGCGGGCGATCTCCTGGGCCACGGCGACGATGGCGGCGAGTGGGTGGATGAAGCCGCCAATGCGTGGCTCGTGATGCGCGCCGACGACGAGCTGGATCTCTTCGGGGAGGCCCCAGTGGCGGGTGACGAGACGGGCGGTCTCGGCGTGGGTGCGGCGGATGGCGTCGCCGAGGCGCTGGGTGCTGGGCGGTTTTTTCTGCTCGGAGGCGACGAGCAGGGTCACTGCCACGCCGACGTCGTGTAACAGACCGCAAAGAAAGGCATATTCAGTCGGGAAGGGCGTGTAGCCGGCCACCACCGCGGCGCACTGGGCCGTGACTGCGCAATGACGGCGCACCGACTCCATCTGGTCGAGATAACCCGGCGCGCGGAAGACCCGCATGTTCATCGCCGCTTCCCAGACCACGTCGCGTAGCGAGCGCAGCCCGATGCGGATCACGGCGTCGCGGAGGGTGATGGGCCCGCCTTTTCCGTAGGCAGCGCTCCGGGCCCTGGCGAGGACGTTGCCGGCGAGAAAACCGTCTTTTTCGAGGAGCTGCACCACCGCCTTGGTCTCGACGTCGCTGCGTTGCGCCAGGGACTGCAGCTCCAGCGCCACCGACGGTAGCACCGGTGGCTTGAAATGCGGGCTGCGGAAATGGGCCAGCACGCGGTCGGACAGATCGTCGTCGCCGTCGAATTCGCCGACGCTGACCACGCCGTGTCCGTAACCGGAATGCTGGTTCATACAGTCTGGTTCGGTTGGGGAAGCCAGTCCTTGAGCGTGGCCGCGCTGGTGATGACGGAGCTGCCGTTCGAGGCTGCGGACCATCTTGGCCCGCGCGCTCTATCTGCTGTGATCTGTGCGACGATGGCGGCGGTGGCACAGCCAGGCCAAAAACGGGATCAGCGCGAGCGTGAGCGGCGGCGGGCGGTGTGTGCCGCCGACGTCGCAGGCACAGCCGGATCTGGGTGGCGGGGTGGTGGGCAGCGGGATCAACTGGCGGAGCGCGACGGCGGGCTGGATGAGGCCGAATCCGTATTGATCGTCGTGCCCGGTGGCGTCGGGGCTGGCGAACAGCGACTGCTTGGCGGTGCCGACGAGGATCTGGGTCAGCTCGGCGGCGGTCTTGTCGGGCGCGGCAGAGACCATGAGGCCCAGCACGCCAGCGACGATGGGACAGGCCGACGAAGTGCCGCCGAACGACGACGTGTAGTCGCCGGGATCGGAGCCGTCGCTGCCGGAGATGTCGGTGGTGGAGGTGCCGGTGGGGGCGACCACGGCCACCGATGGGCCGAAGTTGGAGAACTGGGCCAGCTCGCCAAAATTATTGACCGCACCGACGGTGATGACGCCGCGTACCGCGTTGAGCTCGTCGCCGCCGAGCAGGCGACTGTCGTTGCCAGCGGCGAAGACGACGAGGCCCCCGAGCCCGCCGCGCCCTTGGTCGTAGACCTGGCTGATGGCCTCGGCCAAGGCGGTGGGCACGGGGGTCGAGGTCTTGAAGCCCCAGCTGTTGGAGACCACGGCGGCGTTCACGTCGAGGACGAACTGATAGGTCTCGACGTCGGCCGAGGTGGGTACGAGACCGCTCGGGCTCAACAGGCGCACACAGCGCATGCGACAGCCAGGACAGGCGCCCGCAATTCCGATTCCGTTGTTCGTCGACGCGGCCACCAGGCCCGCGCAGGAGGTTCCATGACTGTTGTTGCTGATTCCGGGGGCGTAGGAAGGGTCGTCGTCCCCGTCGACCACGTCTTTGCCGGGGCCGAGCTTGTCGATGAGGTCGGGGTGCTGCCCGTCGCAGCCGTCGTCGACCACGACCACTTCGACAGTCGCGCGGCCGCTCTCGATCTTCCAGGCGTCTTCCATGCCGAGGAGCTTCCAGAACCACTGGCCGGGATAGCGCGGATCGTTGGGCGCGGTGTCGAGGGTCTCGGTGTGGACGCGCTCAAGATAGAGGTCGGGCAGGGCTTCGACCAAGGCGGCATCGCGCTGCAAACGAACGGCCAGATCGAGCCCGTCCTCGTCGCTGAGACTTTCGATAAGCCACAGGCGTCGCGATGGCATCAAGGCCCGCAGAGGCCGGAAGCCGAGCCGACGACCGACCTCGGCGGCGTCGCTGCCGACGGCGAGCTGGACCAAAGCCTCCGTGCCGATGAAGGCTGGGGCATCGAGGCCGCTGTCGAGATCGCGCCAGCGTACGGCTTTTCGACCGTGCGCGTCGATGGCGCCGGTGCGGATGATTTGCCGTCGGTGCGCACCGTCGCACAGATTGACGGCGCCGACCGTCGCCGCGTTCGCCACGCTCAGGGAGACTCCAAGAACCAGGCAGCCAGCCAGTACCGCGCGCATGCGCTCACCGTAGCATGCGTCGCCTTCGCCGTCGGCTGCGGCGGCACCCAGGGCGCGGCCGACATGACCCCGACGCCGGATCTCGCGTCGAGCTGCCGCCACGCCGTCCCCTGCACCGATCAGTCGGTGCAGCAGTTGCCGCTCTTCACTCAGGCCAATGCCGCCACCGTCGACAACGCCATGGCGGCCGGCGTCTTCACCACCTCCATCGACGCCAGCGCTGGCGGCACCGCGGCCACCAAATCGTATGTCTACTTGAAGTTCGGCGATCAGGGGCTCACCCGGGTCGACCTCGGCGACGAGGCGGCTCTCGACTCGGTCGACTGGGATCTGGCGGCGCGACGCTTCATCTTGCGCGTCAACAGCGGCGTGTCCGGCCCGTCCTGCGTCACGGCCTCGCGCACGGCGACGGCGACGGCGTTCGATACCCTGACCGCGGTGCCCAGCAACCTCGACCTCCGCGTCGAGGAATATTTCACCGACTCCTGCGACTTCGTCCCCGACGGCTCCGGCCTCATGAGCCCAGGCACGGCGATGCAGAGCTTCTGGGAGTATCCGGGCTGCGTGAAGATGACCGGCAATGTCTTCGTGCTCGCGCTCGCCGACGGACGGCATGTGAAGCTGCAAGTGACGTCGTTCTACACGCCGTCGGTGCAGATGGTGTGTGACTCCACGGGCACGGCGCCGATGCCGAGTGGGTCGGCGCACCTGGTCATCAAATGGGCGTTTCTGCCGTGAAGCTGACCGTGATGGTATTGCTGCTGGGCCTGTCTACCGTCGCTGCGGCCCGGCCGGATTCGCCGGGATCGACCGACATGTATCGGTTTGCGGTAGGCGACGTCGTCGAGCACGTCGACTCCGCCGGCGGCCATGTGCGGGTCTTCTTCACGCGCAGCGGCGTCAACGCCGTCCCGGCCGTCGACACCGACGTCAACGGCACGCCCGACGACGTCGACCAGGTGGCCCAGCTCTACGAAGACGTCCTCGCCTTTTACACCGGGCGCGGCTATCAAGCGCCGCTCTCCGATGCCTTGCTCGCAGACAACGGCGGCGACGGGCGCTTCGACGTGTATCTGGTCGATTTCGCCGGCAAGGCCGACGGCATCTTCGTGCGCCAAGGCTGCGGGGCCGACAATCGCTGCAGCGGCTACATGGTGCAAGAGAACGACTTCGCGGGCTACGGTTACCCGTCGCTGACGTATGCCAATCGGGTGCTTTCCAGCCACGAGTTCTTTCACGCGGTGCAGGCCAGCTACGACAACTCGGAGTCGACGGTATTTCTGGAGGGCACTGCGGTGTGGGCCACCGAGCAGTTCGACGCGTCGCTGAAAGATTTCGAAGGCTTCGTGGGCGGCTATCTGTCGCGGCCGAGTCACTCGCTCGATCTGCCACTGCCTGGGCCGGTGGACGCGTTCAGCTACGGCGCCGCGATCTTCTTTCAGTATCTCGGCGAGAAATACGGGCCAGTCGTGATTCGCGAGCTGTGGGAAGCCGCGGATGGCACGCCCACCTGGTTCGACGCCGTCGACGGTGTGTTGAAGACGCACCACAGCTCGTTTGCCGACGCGTTTTTCGGCTTTGCCCGCTGGAACCTGTTCACCGGCAAGCGCGCCGACCCGACGCAGAGCTATGCCGCGGGCGCCGGCTACCCGCTGTTGACCGTCGAAGCCGGGACCTTTCCGGTGAACACACCGTCGCTGCGCGTGTTCGAGTCGGCCACCAGCTATCTCGCCGTGCCGGTGTCGGGACGAACCACGGTCACCACCTCGTTGGTCATGCCGGCCGGCAGCGACGGCAGCCCACTCCGGTTCGCAGTCGCCCTGCGCAAGGGCAATGTGGTTTCTGCGCCCGTCGTCGCCGACTTCACCTTGCCCATCATCGTCGACAGCACCGGTGCCGACGAGGTCCTCATCGTGGTCAGCAATACCGCGCAGTCCGGCGAGAGCTTGAAGCCGGGCCTGTGCGCCGGCAGCAGCGACGAGGTCGACGCCTGCAGAGTCCAGCTCGGCGCCATGCCCTTGTCGATGGCGCCGACTCCGCCAAAGAAAGACGGCTGCAACGCCACCGGTGGCACCCCCGGTGTCGACAGCGTGCTCTGGGTCGCTGGTCTCATTGCCTGGCGCCGGCGACGGTATTCTTGATTCGGCGACAGTGTCAGCCGTATCATCGCGCCCATGAACACTTGGAACAGCGCACGTTTGGCCGTGATCCTGCTGTTGGTTTCGGGTTCGTCCGCACTCGCCGATCCGCCCCCTGATGTCCCGTCCGGCTCGCCGGCCCAGCAAGACGAAAAACAGGCCGAGCAGAACCAGCAGCCAAGGGCCCAACAACAACCGCGCAACGATTCACGTAGCAGCGGCACCCCTCGGGGCGCCTTCGTGTTTCCCGGCAAGTTCTTCGCCACCGTTCATGTGCTCGGCGTCCAGACCAGCCTCGATATCCCGACCTTTCCCATCTACAAGATGGCGCTCAACTTCGGCGGCAAGATCGCCGATGCTGGCAAGGTCACCATCTGGCTTGGCGGCGAGATCAACGTGGGCGGCCGCGAGAACTTCGCGCAGATCGAGCCCGGCATCTTCGTCATGATCACCCTCGAGAAGCTGCTGTCGATCCCGCTGGTGCCGTTCGTGCGGGCCGGCATTGCCGGTGCGGCCGCGGTTCACTACGACCTCAACAACAGCGTCAACGCCAACTACACCGGCGGCGCGGTGTGGTTGAAGGTAGGTGGTGGCATGCACTACTTCGTGACCAAGAACATCGGCCTTGGCGGCGAGACTGGCTTTGGCTTCGGGCCCGGCTTCGCGCGTGACAACAACAACAATCTCCTCATCGGCTTCAGCGGCTACTGGGAGTTTCTGGCCGGCATGCGCGCGCATTTCTAGGGCTACATGTAGGTCCGAAGCAAATGCCAAAACGGCCTAAAGTCGGGCTTTGGCTGGCCGACCTGGGGGGATGCGCAATCGCTCTGGCCTGATGTTTCTCGTGCTGGCAATCGTCGGTGTGGTCGGCGTGGCCGGTTGGTCGCCGATGTTGGCACCCTGGATCGCGGCGGCATTTGGCGGCGTGATGGTCATTGGCCTGGTGCAGCTCGCCGAGGTGCGGACACGTCTCAGCCATCATCGTCGTCGTTTCTACGAAGACAACGCGGTCACCGCGGCGCTCGTCGAGGCCACCGGGGATCCGGCGTGTACGCTCGACGGCGATCTACGCATCACCAGCTTCAACCGTTCGTTTGGGCTCTTCTACTGGCAGCAGATGGGCCGCGAAGCGCGGGCCGGCTTGGTGTTTGCCGAAGGGTCCACAGCGACGCAGAAAGCGCGCTGGCAAGCGCTGTGTGGCCGGGCTCTCGCCGTCGGGCGCGTGACCGAAGAGAGCCAAGCGGGCGCGGGCACGACCTGGCTTCTGACCTCGATCTGCCGTGCCAGCGTCGGGAACCAGTCGGTGGGCCTCGTGCTGGTGGTCAAGGACATCACCGCGCGTCGCGAGCTCGAGGCGCGGGTCAGCGCCGAAGTGGCCGACGAGCGCACCGCCGAGAAGCAAGATTCGCTGACCGGCCTGCCCAACTGGCGCGGCCTCATCGAGCATGGCCAGGAGCTGCTGCGGATCGCGCGCGAGGCCAACCGCCCGTTCACCGTCCTGTGCGCGGAGCTCGACCGCTTCGACGATCACAGCGACGACACGGTGTGCTCGGTGAGTGCGTTCTTGCAGCGCATGTTGCGGCATGGTGACGTGGTGGCACGGGTGGCAGATGACCGCTTCATCTGCTTGTCGGTCGGCGTCACCCCCGAGACCCTCATCCAGCGCATCGAGCACGCGCTCGCCTCTCGCCACACGCCGCTTTCGCTCACCGTCGAGGGTGTGGTCGCCGCACAGGGCGAAGATTTTGCCCAGGTGGTGGATCGCGCCAGCGCAGTGGCGTCGCTCGTCGAGCAATCGCGATTGCGCCTGGTGCCGCTGGTACCGATGGGCAGCAACTAGCCGCGACGCTGCCATCAGATATGGAAGAGCGAGGTCAGCAGATCATGAGACATATCTCCTGACTTCCTGATCTCGGTCTTCCATATCCGCGAGTCTGATAACGGTAGTTTTTCGCACGGCAATCGACACTAATAGCGCGTGACCAAGCGGCGCGCGCAACTTTGGCTGGGCGTGATTCTTTGCGCCGGCATGGCCTTTCGCGCGGCGGTGGTGTCCACCTGGCATGTGCCGGCTGGCGACGGGATTCAGTACTATCAGCTGTCGCAAGAGCTGATCGCGCATCACCGATTCGCGATCGAGCCGCCACCCGCGGATGTGAGCATCGCGCGCATGCCGGGATATCCGCTGTTTCTGGCGGCCATCGTCATGCAAGCGCCGCTCGAGCTCGGGCGGCATCTGATCCGGGCGACCGCGGCCAATGTCATCATCGACGCGCTGACGGCGCTCTTGGTGCTCGCCATCCTGCTGCGCTTTGGTGAGGGCTGGCGGGTGGGACTGGTGGGCGTGGTCATCACGCTGAGCTGCCCGCTACTGCTCTTGTTGTGTTGTTACGGCTTGTCGGAGGCGCTGGCGACGATGTTGTCGACGCTGGCGGTGTGGCTGGCGCTGCGCGGGATGGAGGAGCGTCTGCTGCGCAATGCGCTCCTGGCTGGCCTCGTCGCGGGCGTGTGTCTGCTCTGTCGTGGCGATACCGCGACGCTGGCGGCGCCGATGGGGCTCGCGTTTTGGTTTGCCGACGCGCCCTTGCGAAAGCGCCTGGCGGCGATCGCGCTGACCGGCGCGGTGGTGCTGGTGGTGTTTTCGCCGTGGCTGATCCGCAACATGATCCAGTTTGGCGCGCCGCATCCCGAGGCGACTTACTGGCGGGACCGGCAGGGCAAGCCGCTGCCGACGACGATGGTGGAGTGGGAGCGCACCTGGGCGAGCTCGGCGCCAGGCGAGTCGTACTTCGACATGGCCGGCGCCAACGGCATTCAGCTCGATCCCACTCGGCCGGGCATCTTGATGCCGCAGATGTACGACAGCGACGAGGAAAAGGCCGAAGTGGCGGCGCTGTTCAGACGTTACAGCCACGAGCGCTGGACGCCCGCGGTCGTCGATGGCTTTCGCGAGCTGGCCCGGGCACGGCGGGCGCGACATCCGTTCAAGACGTATTTGATCTTGCCGATCACGCGCATGTATCACCTGTGGGCGCCGATGCCGGAGTACGAGCTGCCGATGCGGGTGTGGTGGCTCGGCCTGCCGCGTCTGCGTTACACATTCGGATGGATCCATGGCGTCCTGTATCTACTGGCGTTGGTCGGCATGGGGGTGTTGTGGCGACGGGGGGGGCGGGCGCGGCAGCGGATGTGGGTCCTGTCGTCGTGGCTGGCGGCGCGCATGCTGATGCTGGGCTATGCCGTGCCGGTGGGGGTCACGCAGCGCTATCTGGTCGAGGCGTTTCCGGTGCTGATCGTGTGTGCGGCGGTGGCGTTGGGAGCCCTTGAAGCGCGGCTGCGCAGCTCACCACCAGCGGGGTGAGGTCGAGCGAAACACCGCCAAGCGCAGCGTGCTACCGACGGGGACGTCGACGTGCACATCGTTGACGCCGGCATGCACCAGCGCGACCGGCACCTGCGCCCGCACGCCGCTGGCGATGCGCTCGGTGGGGACGATCTCGCCATTCCACGAGATGGCGACCGGGCCAGGTTCGACGTCGCCGCTGAAGGTCAGCTCCACGGCTTCTTTGCCGAACATGGCGAACAGAAACCGGACCGGGCCGGTGACACTTGCGGGGGCTTTGGGGTCCTTGCCGCCGGGGCCTTTGCCGTCGGGCCAGGCGAGACCCTCGGCGACGAAGCCGCGATTGCCCCAGACCAGGTCGACGCGGTCGAGGATGACGGTGAACCATTGGCCGTCGCGCTCGAGAAAGTTCATGCCGACCACCGACTCGAACATGGCCGGCCGCACCCGGTGGACCAGGGCGAACACATAGCCTGCCGGCTGGGCGAACGGATAGCCGATCCACTCGGCTGCGCGGACCATGCTCGGCGGCAGATGCAGCTCTTGCTCGAAGACCCAGGCCATCGACTTGGAATAGGCGCTCGAGCTGGCGGTGTGTCGGGTGCGGACCATCTCGGTGAGAAAGCAATTGAAGAGCATGCAGAATGTGGCAAAGCCGATGGTGATGCGACGCCACCAGCGACGGGAATCGGTGGCTTGCCAGGCAAAGGCGACACCCAGTCCCCACAACAGCGCGCCGTCGGAGAGACGCCGGTTGCCGTAGGAATAGCCGGCGTGTAGCACCCATGCCGAGGACACGATGTAGGTCTCGATTGCGAACGCGGTGAGCAGAGTCACGACCAGAAAACGCGTCGCGGGTTGGCGGGCTCCAGCGACGAGGCCCAAGAGCGCCAGATAGATGATCGGCGTCCATGGTAGGAGGCCCGCTCTCGTCGAGAACAAGGTGACCAACAGGAACGGCTCGCGCCAGCGCAGCGGCTCGATCTGCGGCGGCACCAAGCCCCCCGTGTAGTAATACGCGGCGGCGAGCTGCGGCGAAAAGGCGAGCACGGCGCAGAAGATGCCCATGCCCGCACCGACGAGCCAGCGACGGCGGGTGTCGGATTTGGCGAGCCCGAGCAGCACTTCGACGACCAGCGGAAGAGTCCAGACCATTTCTTGTAGCCGCACCGACATGGCGAAGCCGCCGAGCGCGCCGAGGAGCGCAAAGCGTCGCAGCTGGGTCTCGCCACGCGTGGCCTCCCAGCGCTCGACGAAACAGGCGACGGCGGCAAAGGCGAGACCGTGCTGATAGAACGGCTGCTGCGTGGTGTACCAGACGAGAGGCGTGGCGAACATCGTCGCCAAGGTGCCGAGGCGCGTCGCTGCCAAGGAGACATGGCGGCGCAGGAGGACGAAGACGGCGCGCCAGCCGACGAGGACGGCGAAGAGCGTGCCGAAGCCGGTGATGAAGGCTTGGGCCGGCGACTGACCATCCCAGCGCGCCGTCGACCAATGCAGAGCGCGGCCGAGCCATTCGGGGACCATCGACAGCAGATAAAACGGCATCCAGGCCGAGACCGGGCCGATCGGACAGCGGTTGGGCATGTGGTGGCCTGGGCCGCTGACGCCGAAAAAGCGCAGATATTCGGGCGCCACCAGCTGCATGTCGATGGAGCCGTGGGCGACGAGATTCTTGAGATAGAGAAAGCCGAACCAGCCGTCGCCGGAGGCTTTGCCCTGAAACGGGCCAGGCGTGGCGATGTAGTAAATGACGACCAGCGCCATGCCGACGGCGAGGACACGGTCGCCGGCAGTCAGCCAGCGCCCTGTCTGCCCGAAGATCCTGCCCATGGCGCGCACGGCGATAGGGTACGTCGGGCGACGGGCGTCGATAGACAAAAAGCGCCCAGCGGGTCGGAATGCCTCAGCGCCGCCTACGGGATTGCTGGCGGAAACTGGTGTCGCATTTGCACGAGGTGACGGCGGGAGGCACGTCATGCTGAATGTTGGACGCTGGGTGGGAGTGGTGGCACTGGGGATGTTGGGTGTGGGGTGCGCGCATCGTCAGACGGAGACGCCGGTGAACGCCGTCGCTGATCGCAGCGGGTCGGCGTCGGGATCGTCTTCTTTGAAGGAGCAGCCCAAGAAGGTGAATGACGACGCGACGCTCGACGCCAAGTGCGGCGCGGTCAACGTGCATTTCAACCTCGACTCGTCGGAGATCAACGAGACGGCCAAGGCGGAGCTGGTGCGCACTGCGCGCTGTCTGCGCGAAAATCAGCGACTCCTGGTCCGCATCGAGGGCAACGCCGATGAGCGGGGCACCGAGGAGTACAACCTGGCGCTCGGCGATCGTCGCGCACAGTCGGTGGTGCGCTATCTGCGCATGATGGGCGCGTCAGAGCCGCAGCTCAAGACAGTCAGCTTCGGGAAATCGAATCCGCTGTGCACCGAGCACGACGAAGAGTGCTGGAAACAGAACCGCCGCGCGGAGACGAAAATCTCGCCCGCCAACGGCTAGAAGAGTGTCTCGACGTAGCTGAGGCCTTCCAGGGTCCGGGCGCCATGCCACGAGAGGAGCTCGCCGTCGACGAGCTGGATGCTGTTGCCGGGACGGCCGGTTTCGGCGAGGAGCTCTTCTCGGTGGCGCTCGGTGAAGGGGAATGGCTCTGACGACAACAAAATGCGGTCGGCGCGGGCCAGGGTCGCTGCGTCGACTTCTGGGTAGCGGTTGCCGTCGGTGAGCGCGACGACGTTGCGGCCCCCGCCGAGGGTCAAGAGCGCGTCGATGTAGGTACCCGGCGCGACAGCCATGTGAGGCTTTTGCCAGATGAGGTACACGAAAGATGTCGGGGCATGCGCGATGATCGTGTTGGCGCGGGCTTCGATCGCCTTGGCAAGCTGTTCGGCCGCGTCCTCAGCGACGAGAAGCTGGCCCAGCTGACGCAAGACTGCGACGGCTTCGGGCACATCGCGGGCAAAGGTGGATACCACCCGGATTCCGGCGGCGACGAGGGCCTCGGCGTCTTCGCGGCGGTTTTCTTCTTCGTTCATGAGAACGACATCGGGTCGCAGCGCGACGATGCGGTCGAGCTTGGGATTCTTGGTGCCGCCGACGCGCTCGACGGTGGCGACGCGATCGGCGGGCTGCACGCAGAACTTGGTGCGGCCGACCAGCTCCTCGCCCTTGCCGAGGCGGAACACACTCTCCGTGAGGCTGGGACAGAGCGAGACGATGCGCATCAGTCTGCCAATCAGTCTGCTTGTTCGTCGCTGAGGCCAAACGCTTGCAACAGATCGTCGGCCGCCGCAGTCGGTGCGCGCCGGCCGGCGACCACTTCCGCCTCCACTGACGGCAACTGCGCAGCGACGGCAGCATGGCGCCGAAAGGCCGACTCGAGGCGCTCTTGGATGAGCGACCACATCCAGTGGCGCTGTTGTTCGGCGCGCAACGCGGCGAGCTGGCCCGAGGCCGACATCGCCGCGTGGTGCTCCTCGACGACGTCCCACAGTGCGTCGAGCCCGGCGCCGGTCTTGCCCGAGCCGCTCAGGGTCCGTGTGCGCCAGTCGGGCCGTTTTTGCGGCAGATAGCGCAAGGCGGCGCTGAGGTCAGCGAGCGCCAGCTGCGCCTTGTCAGCGTCGGCGTCGGCCTTGTTGACCAAGATGGCGTCGGCCAGCTCGAGGATGCCTTTTTTGATGCCTTGCAGCTCGTCGCCAGCACCGGGAAGCGCCAGGACCAGAAAGAAATCGACCATGTCAGCGACGGCGATCTCGCCCTGCCCGACGCCCATGGTCTCGACGAGGATCACGTCGAAACCGGCCGCTTCGCAGACCAGCATGGTCTCGCGCGTGCGCCGGGCCACGCCGCCCGCCAAAAGGCCGCTGGGCGACAGACGAATGAAAGCACCAGGCTCGAGCGCCAGCCGTTCCATGCGGGTCTTGTCGCCGAGGATCGAGCCGCCGGACACCGCGCTCGTCGGGTCGACAGCCAGGACGGCCACCCGTTTGCCGCGCTGCACGAGACGCATGCCGAGCTCGTCGATGAAGGTGCTTTTGCCGACTCCAGGCACGCCGGTGACGCCGACGCGCCTGGCTCGTCCGGTGTGCGGTAACAGGCGTTCGAGCAACTGCTGGGCCAGTTTCCCGTCGCTGCGCTCGCTACTTTCGATCAACGTGATGGCCTGCGCCAAGAGGGCCCGGTCGGCGGCGCGAATGCCGCGCTCGTATTCGTCGACGGAGAGGCGGGGCCGTTTCACGCGGGCGATTCCAGCCGATCGAGCAGCGCACCTGCGGCTTCGGAAATGACCGTCCCGGGCCCGAAAATGTCGGCGGCGCCGGCGGCTTTCAAGGCCGGGTAATCATCGGGCGGGACCACGCCACCGACGACGATGAGGATGTCGGGGCGGCCCAGCTTGGCCAGCGCATCGCGTAGCGCGGGGATGAGCGTGAGATGTCCGGCCGCGAGCGAGCTGGCACCGACGACATGCACGTCGTTCTCGACGGCGGCGCGCGCGGTTTCTTCCGGCGTCTGAAACAGCGGGCCAATATCGACGTCGAAGCCGAGGTCGGCAAACGCCGAGGCGATGACTTTTTGACCGCGGTCGTGGCCGTCTTGGCCCATCTTGGCGACGAGGATGCGCGGGCGCCGGCCCTCTTTTTCGAGGAAGCTGGCGGTGCGCTTGCGGATGGCGTCGACGGTGCCCGGTCCCACCTCTTCACTGTACACGCCGGAGATGGCGCGGATCTCGGCCTTGTGCCGGCCCCAGACCTCTTCGAGGGCCAGCGAGATTTCTCCGACGGTGGCGCGGGCGCGGCCAGCGACGACGGCCAGGTCGAGGAGGTTGCCGTTGCCACTGCGGGCACAGTCGGTGATTGCCGAAAGAGCCGCGGTGACTTGGGCTTGATCGCGATCACGGCGCAGCGCGGCGAGCCGTTCGATTTGTGTGCGTCGCACCGCGGCGTTGTCCACCTTGAGCATCGGCACCGGCGCTTCCGACGTTGGCCGAAAGCGATTCACACCGACGATGATTTGCCGGCCGGAGTCGATGCGCGCCTGCGTGCGCGCCGCGGCTTCTTCGATGCGCAGCTTCGGTAATCCCGCCTCGATGGCCTTGACCATGCCGCCCAATTTTTCGACTTCGGCGATGTGCGCCATGGCCCGCTCGGCCAGATCATGGGTGAGTCGCTCCACGTAAAAGCTGCCACCCCAGGGATCGACCGGGCGCGTGGTTCCGGACTCCAGTTGCAGTTGCAACTGCGTATTACGTGCAATCCGGGCCGAAAAATCGGTGGGCAGGGCCAGCGCTTCGTCGAGGGAGTTGGTGTGCAGGCTCTGGGTATGGCCCTGCGTGGCGGCCATGGCCTCGATGCAGGTGCGGACGACATTGTTGTGGACGTCCTGCGCCGTCAGCGACCAGCCCGAGGTCTGGCAGTGGGTGCGCAGGGCCAGGCTCTTGGGGTTTTTGGGCTCGAACTGCGACATGAGCCTTGCCCATAAAAGGCGCGCCGCGCGCAGCTTGGCCACCTCCATGAAGAAGCCCATGCCGATGGCGAAGAAGAACGACAGCCGCGGCGCAAAGGCGTCGACGCTCATGCCACTGGCGATGCCGGTGCGCACATATTCGAGCCCGTCGGCCAGCGTGTAGCCGAGCTCGAGGTCGGCCGTCGCACCGGCCTCCTGCATGTGATAGCCGGAGATGGAGATGGAGTTGAATCTCGGCATCTTCTGCGACGTGAAGGCGAAGATGTCGGCGATGATCTTCATCGACGGTGCCGGCGGATAGATGTAGGTGTTGCGCACCATGAACTCTTTGAGGACGTCGTTCTGGATGGTGCCCGAGAGCTTGTCGAGCGGCACGCCTTGTTCTTCGGCAGCAACGATGAACAGCGCCAAGATGGGCAGCACCGCGCCGTTCATGGTCATCGACACCGACATCTTGTCGAGCGGGATCTGATCGAACAAGATCCGCATGTCGAGGATGGAGTCGATGGCGACGCCAGCCATGCCCACGTCGCCGATGACGCGCGGGTGGTCACTGTCGTAGCCGCGGTGGGTGGCGAGATCGAAGGCGATGGAGAGGCCCATCTGGCCCGCGGCGAGGTTGCGGCGATAAAAGGCGTTGGAGTCTTCTGCCGTCGAGAAACCGGCATATTGGCGCACGGTCCACGGCTGGCGCACGTACATGGTGGGGTAGGGGCCGCGCAGAAAAGGCGCGAAGCCGGGCAGCGTGTGCAGGTGATCGACCGGGCCGAGGTCTTCGTCGGTGTACACCAGCGATTGCGGGATGCCTTCTGGCGTGTCCCAGGTGAGACGCGGGCCGGAAGTGGTTGCGGTTGGGACGGGGATGTCGTCGAAAGCGAGCTTGGTGTAATCGGGCAGGCGGGTCATGACAGGGTCCGGATGGAGGACAACACCGACGAGAGCACGGTGACGGCGTCGCAGCCTACGAAGATAAAATCGTCGACGCCGGCTTCGCGTAGGGTGGCTTCTAGTGCGCCAGGACGACCGGCCACGAGGACGCGCTGCAGGCCGGCAGCTTTGAGCTCACGGGCGCGCGCGGCGGCTTCGGCGGCATATCGCTCGTCGCTGCCGCAGATGCAGGTCACTTGCGCATGGGCTGCGTCGGTCTTGGCGACGAGGCCAGCCGCGGCGAAAAAGCCGACCGCAAAACCCACGCGCGCCCGATACTCGGCGGGCGGACCGAGGAGCGACAGGCTGACGGTCCCGTCGCTGCCGAGCGGCTCGGCACGATCGCGCAAAGCCTCGAACGGCTCGGCATCGCGGTGGATCGGCAATGCCGGCGGGATGGGATCTTCTACGAAGCGTACGGGGGGCTTGCGCCGCGGTTCACCGAGGTTGGCGAGGTTGGCAAACTCCGACACGCCGACCACGGCCTCTTTGCGCTTGGCGACGAGCTCACGGCGCTTTTCGGCACTGGCGGCGATCTCTTTGCGCAAGGTACCGTCGAGCAGCGTCTCGATGAGGCCGCCCCGACTCTGCAGAGTCTGAAAACGCGACCAGGCTTTCCGTGCCAGCTCGTCGGTGAGTGTCTCCAGATAATACGAACCGCCAGCCGCATCGAGCACGCGGCCGAGGTGGCTCTCGTCGCGCAGAATGAGGCCGGTGTTGCGGGCGACCCGGCGGCCGAGCGGGCTTGTGCCGAGGAGCTCGTCGTATGCGGCGGGGGTCACCAGATCAGCGCCGCCGAGCGCAGCCGCAAACACTTGGGTCGTCACGCGCAGCATGTTGACCCAAGGATCACGCTCGGTGAGCGTGCGCAGCGACGAGACTGCATGCAAAAGCGGCAGCGGCGACGTGGGCGCGCCGGCAGCGGCGAAGAGCTTGTGCCAGCACAGGCGCAGCGCACGGAGCTTACACAGCTCGCCAAAGGTGTCGCGACCCACCGAGATCTGAACCGCGATCTGGCGGGCGGCATCGGCGGCAGAAAATCCAGCCTCGAGCAGCGCGTCGAGATAGGTGGCCCCGGTGGCCAGCGCGACGGCCAGCTCGTCGACGCTGTCGGCGCCGGCAGCATGATAAGGCAATGTCGACACCAGCACCGACGAGGCCAGCGGCGCGAGCTGCGAGACGAGATGCGCTGCATGGCCAAGCTCTTTCAGCGACGTGGCCAGCGGACGCAGCGGCCCTTGCCCGCCAGCGGTCATGCCCAGCGGATCGGCACACAGAGCAAAACGCAGCTCGCCGAGCGGAACCGATTGTTTGGCCGCGGCAGCGATGAGAGACGGCATCGCCGCCGCGCCGCCAGCGTCGAGCAGGAGACGGATCGCGCGCAGATCCATGCGTCCCAATAGATCCGG
>Ga0123338_10000060_pt1 | contig 113015 bp, 105 predicted proteins | sample grotaG_FD_89793 | JGI IMG/M metagenome (GOLD analysis project Ga0123338, IMG submission 89793) | Glacier valley bacterial and archeal communities from Borup Fiord, Nunavut, Canada, to study Microbial Dark Matter (Phase II) -... | ecosystem: Environmental > Aquatic > Freshwater > Ice > Glacier... | reverse complement strand
TTTATACTTTTGTTGTGTTGCACATTTCTCATATTTTACGACTTTTGTTTTTAATCACTTCAAAGATAGTGATTTATGTCGAAATGTGCAACTTTTAAGCAAACTTAATTCATTAAATATCAGTTATTTAGTTTTTTTTTAATAATAATACACAATGCTTGATTGTCAAGCATTTGACTCCTCCGAAATGTTAGTTATAAATTTGATCTTATTGTCCAATACCGTTTTATATTCAGCATGATCATTCAAAAACCCATAATTCTCCCGCGTTCTCTGTATCAGTTTTATCCTAAAGATTTATTTTTCCAAACAAGCCAAATAGTGAACTATCATTCCGCTCCCACTATGCACTCCCTACTATAAGATCTGTATCCGTACTATATCTGTACTAATATTAATATTTTAGTACAGATAGAGCACGGATACAGATCTTATAGTAGGGAGCGCATAGTGGGTGTGGAAGGATAGTTCAGTGATAGTTTGCTGAATTGTAGGGTATAGCATAAAATAGATTAGAGTTGAATTGGATTCAAAAAAGAAACTAACTTTACTTTATATCAAAGTTCTATCAAAAAACATTATCTTTAATCATGCGTTTAGCAAATCAATAGCCCATTCATTTTTTATATCCTTGTAGTAACGAATATTTCGACATTTATAATTTAAAAAACCAATAAAACATGGATCAGATCGATAACTATTTTGTAAGTATTAAAACATTGGTTCTTAATTATTTGCCATCCTTATTTATGGCTATAGTGGTCTTGATTATTGGCTGGTGGATCATTGGAAGAATTGGTAAAGCGGCCACCTTTGGTTTGAAAAAGCTGGACGAATCGTTGCGCTCCTTTCTTAAAAGTATCATCTCAGTGGTATTGAAAGTTCTCCTGATTATAAGCGTGGCTGGTATGATTGGCATTCCGACTACCTCTTTCATTGCTATTATCGGTGCCGCCGGTTTGGCTGTAGGACTTGCCCTACAAGGTACATTGGCCAATTTTGCAGGAGGATTTCTTATTCTGATGTTTAAACCATATAAAGTTGGCGATGTAATTGAGTCGCTTGGCAAAACCGGAGTAGTAAAAGAAATCCAGATATTTAGTACTGTACTCAATACACCAAATGGAGAGACCATCATTCTTCCCAACGGTGCAGTCTCTAATGGTACGTTGGTGAATTATACGCATCTGGGTAGCGTCCTTATTGAAATCCCTGCTGACCTTGCCGGAAAAACAAATATAGACGACTTGCGTAAATTAATATTACCTGTCATTGCCCAGGATGAGAGAATATTCACTGATCCTCAGCCAGGTATAGGAATCGTAGCCTTAAACCCAGGTACTGTAAAAGTGGCTTTCCGTGCTTTCACATTGCCTCAAAACCAAGCACTTGTCACTGGTAGGATGATAGAAACCATTAAAACCGAACTAGAGAAATATAATATTGAAGGCCCAATCCCTCATTCTTTTGTTCATACAATTGCTGAAAAGAATTAAAATGAGATGGTGAGCAAGTGAGAAGGTAAGAAAGTGAGAAGATGAGATGGTGAATAAGATGAATAAATATAGGTTTTCCCTACTCCACGCTCTATTCCTTCCACTCCCTTTAGTAACTGGGCGTTTTAAAAACATTTACGAATCTTTACAGACGACACCACTATCGCAAATCATTAGATATCAATACAAAGCAAATATCTAATGACATTACTTAAAAAATATTAGATACAATATAACCGATGAATGTATTGCAAACTACTTAAAATTTTTAACTTTATCGCTTGATAAATTTTAATTCAAAACCACCTATGAAACCAACAAGAAGAGATTTTCTAAAAACGACATCGATACTTTCTGCCGGCGCTTTTTTCATTCCCAATCTAATGAGTTGTGCCCCTTCCAACCGCTTAAATATTGCAGTTATTGGCGTTGGAGGACAAGGACAATCCAATTGGAGTAAGCTTATTAATCAGAAAAATCCAAAATGGAACGAAAATATTGTGGCACTTTGCGATGTGGACGATAATATGGCAGCGGAGGGTTATAAAACTATGCCAAATGCAAAGCGATTCAAAGATTACAGGGTAATGTTTGACCAAATGCATAAGGAAATTGATGCGGTGATGGTTTGTACTCCCGACCATTCACATTTCCCGGCAGCAATGGCAGCAATGGAATTAGGAAAACATGTGATCGTCGAAAAACCACTTGCTCACAATATCTGGCAATTGCGTACCCTTCAAAAAGCTGCCAAGCAGTATGGTGTTACGACTCAAATGGCCAATCAGGGTCACACTACAAATGGAATTCGTCAGGTAAAAGAATGGTACGAGGCAGGACTATTAGGCAATGTGACTGAAGTAATTGCCTGGTTTGATGGACCTGATTTTGGTCCGGGAAAATATTTCAATAAACCGGAAAGCTTTCCACCTGCAGAACAACCGGTACCTAAATATTTAGATTGGGATTTATGGCTAGGGCCTGCAGCTTTTCGACCATACAATGGAATTTACACGCCTAGAACATGGCGCAGCTTTTTCGATTTAGGCAATGGTGAAATGGGCGACTGGTGTTGTCATACCCTTGATGCTCCTTTCTGGGCATTGGATATGGGCATGCCTAAGGTAGTTGAAGCTGAATTTAAAACGCCTGTTCCTGATACCGGATTTATTTCTGACCAGGCCGTTATTCGTTGGGATTTTCCATCCAGGGGCACTAAAGTTCCGTTAACCATGCGTTGGTATGAAGGTGGATTAAAACCTGAAAATCGTCCCGAGTGGAATATGGAAAACCTTCCTGGCAGCGGAATGATTATGGTTGGCGACAAACAATGCCTCTTAACTGGAGGACGCCCTAATAACCCAAGGTTGTTGATGCCCAATGAAGAATGGAAAGCATTTCAAGGTTCATTGCCCGCTCAAACAATTCCACGGACTTTTGAAGAAAACCCGCAACGAGAATGGATTGAAGCGATCAAGAATGGTACATTACCGGGTTCAAATTTTGATTATGCTACCAAATTAGTGGAAATGGCGCTTACCGGAGTTTTGGCTCAACGCTTTAATACCCGTATTGAATACGATGCTGAAAATATGAAAGTTACCAATCATCCCGAATTGGATGCTTTTATCAAAGAACCCATGCGCGAAGGTTTTTCTTATGGTACCAAGCTTTAACCAATTAAATTATTAAATAGAAGAGAGTTACAGATTTTATATTTGTAACTCTTTTTTATTTTCATACAATCGGATCAGATAACATTTTTTGTGAGGAACGTAGATGCCGCATATCAATAAGAGTTTTAAATGAATGCGGTATAAAACAGAATTATAAATTTTTACTGATATTTGATCCGTCAATTCAATTCTCAAATCATGATTACGCTTCGCACGACTTTGTTATTATTGTTTGTAAGTCTTTATTCCGGTTTTGCTTTTGCCATTCAGGACCATTTAACTGAAAAACAAAAGGAGATCAACCGATTGGACAGGTGTGATAAACATACAAATCATACTTATCAGGTATTCGTACCATCGGTTGACCTATCGTGTAAAAGCATGCCGCTTATGGTTGTAATTGATCCTCATGGAGATGGTAAATTGGCTATTAAACAGTTTAAGGAGGCAGCTCAAAATTACGCTGTAGTTTTGATTGCTTCGAACCTTGTTAAAAACAATGTTACGGATTATCTGCAATTGCTCGACGAGATGGTCGCTGATACCAAAAGCAAATATCCGGTTGGAAATATACTTTATCTTGGTGGATTCTCAGGTGGGGCACGAATGTCTCTCGATTATGCCATGAGCCGACATTCAAATGGTGTAATTGCATGCGGTGCTTTAGCTGCTCCTGAACAGATCAAAGCTATCAATTGCCCTGTTATCGCCATTGTAGGAATGGATGATTTTAACTTTATTGAATCGGCTCAATATATCATCAATCCTAACAGTATTCCACAAAATCTGTCGATCGAAACAACCAATGCCTCTCATGCATGGCCCGAATCAGGATTGTTGGCAGATGCAACTGGCTATTTAAGACTTTCGACTGGAGAAAATAATACCTGTATAGATAGAAACTCTCTTCTAAAATCTTATGTTGCTGAACAAACTGCAAGGTTAAACTCATACTCACAATCAAAGGATGAATTGAATGCCGTGTTACTTGCCCGCAACCTCTCAATTTCCAAAACCTTTGAATCGCTAGGTTCTTTTCATTCCCGTTATGAGAAGTTGGTTACACAAGAAGCCTTTGTTCAGCAACGTGACAATCTGGTTAAGAATCTCCGGCTGGAGTTATCAATGCGTGATCAATATGAAAAAGCGCTTCAGAAAGAAGATGCGGTCTGGTGGAAGAATGAAATTGTGGTATTAAATGCAAAACTTACGACTGAAAAAGATCAACAGAGAAATTTGGTTTATCATCGAATTAAATCATTTCTTGGCGTAGCCTGCTACTCAATTTGTAATCGAGCGGCTAGTCAGAAAGAGGTTGCAGTCCTTGAACAGATTGTACCAGTCTATCGGTTATTGGAACCCGACAACCCCGATCAGCTATACTATTCAGCGGTTCTGGCACATTTGAAAAAGAATCTTGCATCGGAGAAATATTATCTGGGAAAGGCGAAGGAGAAAGGCTATCAAGGTTCACTCTCAATTCCATAAATAAACATACATTGAATATTATATCAACGTAGTCGAATTTATAAATTAAAAGTACTTATTTAGAAAGTTGTTCTACTGGGGTAACACTCACACGCATCACAGAGTTCTTAGAAACATTTGATTTTGTGTTTCCGTTTTGTAGAAATAACACCTCAAATAACAGCATGGTTATCAGCCTCTTAAAAGTTCTAAAGCAAACTGATATTTACTTATTTCTTATTCTATACTCATTACCATTTTTACTGTTCCCTTTTCTAAAATAACCAATCCTGCAATTTCTGGATTAACGCCCTTACCGTCAAAATGCCAAATTGCCACTTCTCCTTTTTTGACGATTAGCTCAGAATAAATCTTTAAAAAAGTGGCATTTTGGCATTTTGACGTAAACTTCTAATTTATTTAAACCTATTGAAACCCATAAACACTATCCAATGTATTGTGGTTGGTCATTTTATTGATATTTCCAATTTCCGTCCCAATCCAGTTTCAATAATTTTTCTCAAAGTGGCTATCTCCAAATCTGACCGATCGTTCTCAATCTTAGAAATATATGTTCTTGATGTGCCGCTTTTGATCGCTAAATCTTGTTGTGTCAATCCAGATTTTAATTTCGCTTCTTTAATCAGTTCCCCAATTTTTAATGAAACTTCTGATTTTTCAGATTGACTATATTTTAGCAAAACATCTGCACCAATTTCGTAAGGAACTTTCATTGATTCACCATTTCTCATTGTTATAGTTTGCTCCACATTGCTCCATGATAGTGTATTACCGACCAACTCAACCTTCGTAAACTCTTTATAATCAAACAGAATATGTGCCGGTGAATTCTCATCAACATGATTCTTTTTAAGCACCTTTCTGAAATCAATGATCCTTGATTCATCATTGTTAAATACAACTGATATTGACAACTCACTTATCCAGTTTATTTTTAAAATCCTCGGAATTTTTATGCTCTGTCTCATCTTAACTCAGGATTTAATTCATAAAAAACTTCTAAAGCCCAATCAGCATTTCCTGCCAACCAATCGAACACTTGTTCAATTTATTCATTTTCTAAACCTGATATTAAATCCCGAAGTTCTTTGTCTGAAATAGATGCCGTTTTACTTTTGTCATAAATCGAAATTAGATTCACAATAATACTATCGTCTTCATTTACTATCAATCCTACTATTTCAGTATCAAGGTGAGTTATAACTCTTAATCCGCCACTTTTGCCTTTTCCTATACTTTTGACAGCAAGTTTTATTTTATACGAATCTTTACCTAAAGGTTTTCCATGATAAGGATTTATATTCAATTCATTTTCAAGTTGAATTAACTCATTAGTTAAGGTTGAAAATTTCTTCAATAATGGTTTAGCTTGTCTTTTAAAGCTTTTTGATACTCTAACTATGACTTTCATTCAAAAAATCTGAAAGCGTTTGTAATTTAATCCCTTGTTTTTTTGAAGCTTTTATCTCTCCCAAACCTTCTTGAATAGCTGTAAATACTTTTAATTTATTTTGAAGCTTACGATAATCCTCATTAATTTTCTCCCATTTATCATACGGCACAATAACCGAAGTCTTAACTCCACTATCATCTATTATATATTGCATTCCATTTCTCATGACTAAAATATTTTCATCAAATTTAATCAATTAGAACATCTGTTGCAAATCTGTTTTTTTTGTATAATTCCTTATATCTCCTAATTAGTCACATAGGGAAAGTATTCCGATGAACTTCCTACTAAAACAGCATTTCACACTAAGTACCTGGTGCATTTCCATTAACAACTCACCAACACCTCATTTTGCAAATACATCGTTACTGCCAAAATGCCAAATTGCCAAAATGCCACTTCTCCTTTTTACTGTATCATGTATTTATATTGAACTTATTCTTCTACTCTATTATAGAATAAGACATAGCCTCCCCCTTAACCTTTAGACAAGAGTTTGATTTTTGAACCAGATCCTTTGATAACAAGCTACTAAACAGGCATTTAATGTATGAATTGCTTTGTTGTTTTTAAAGTTATATTGTTGATAGTGATAAAAACAGAGTAAATAGATTACTTATTATCCGAACTTGATGAAATAGCTCAAAATAAATCTCTTTTGTCAAAAAAGGAGAAGTGGCATTTTGGGTAAACGAAAAGTCATTTCCTGCTTCTCTGATATACAAAAGCGGGTAAAGGCGGTGTCCCTGAAATAACCTCCTCCTTCAACAAACAATGGTTCATTCAAGCAAGAATAATCACACAAACTATTGATTAATCCATTGAAGTATGGGGGCGCTACAAGCGGGGATGTAATACAACCGAAACTTCATGCTGAGTCGTTCCAACTGTGTAAAGTCCAATTCTATAGTAGTAGTTTATTTATTCCTTAATTATTTTTTTAGTAATATTCGTATTCTTTCCTGTTAACTGGATAAAATAAATACCATTATTTAGTGAGGAACAATCAATAACTTGACTTCCATAATAAACGTTTTGATTTAACAATCTTCCCTCAAGGTCATATAATTTATATAAATACTTAATGTTAGTGGAGTTGGTAGTAATATTTAAACGATTACTAATAATAGTTGGATATAGTTTTAAACCAAATATATTGCTTTCTTTAATATTCAATATAATTTCACAACATTCACACTCTGGGTCTTGGTAAAGGATGCCATCTTGGTTCTTTGCACAAAGTAAGTGGGAATAACTATTAGGATCATTACCACCAAGAGAAAGTAATCCATGTATACTTCCAACTCCTTCAATCCATTTATCACCTTTATCTGCTTCCCAAGATTTGAAATGCAATTGCCGTAAATCCAAAGTCTTCCTATATATATTATTTATTTTAATTGAATCAACAGCCTTCACAATCCAATAGTTTGAATATATTAAAATAGAGTCATGAACATTAAGATTAAAATCATATAATAAAGTTTCGTGGTTCGCCTCAGGAAATTTAATATATACTTTTTTTGAAATCTCACGTATTAGGATATCGGATGTTTTCCATTTTCCTTCAATATAATCTTTATAAAAAAGATGAAAATAAGACAAATTATCAACCATTATACTATCAGCAATTTTATAATACCTATAATCAATATGAGGAGTGGATGAATATATTCTAAAATTTTGAAACCATATAGTCGTAGTGTCGATTAAAGCTGTTTTAACCTGTGAATGACATAAATAGAAATTGAATAAAGCACAGGTTATTAAAAATACTCTTTTCATATTTAAAAATTTAAAAATTACCGCCAACTAGTATATATCAACAAAGATATAGTACTTTTTTCGATAATCCAATTATGTAACCATGTTTTATTTTATTTCCTATGGCACGTATTATCTGGGTATTATCTAATACAGAAGGCTGTTGTCGCTTTTATGTATATATGGTTGTAAATCATAGTGCTTTTAGCACTTCCGTGCTTCAATAATTGTGGGACTCACCGGATATCAGTTCCACTCTCCAACAATTGGGTGCAACAAATTGATCCCTCCAATTATTTAAAAAATTGATCCAACACCTCATCTTGCCGTTACACCCTTACCGCCAAAATGCCAAATTGCCAAAATGCCACTTCTCCTTTTTACGGTAAGATGTATTTATATTGAACTTATTCTTCTACTTTATTATAGAATAAGACATAGCCTCCCCCTTAACCTTTATAGAAGAGTTTGATTATTGAACCAGGTCCTTTGATTACCGGCCTACTAAACAGACATTTAAAGAAAGAATTGCTTTGTTGTTTTTAATGTTTTATTGTTGATGGTTATAAAAACAGTATAAATATAATACTTATTATCCAAACTTGACACAATAGCTCAGAATAAATCCATTCCATCAAAAAAGGATAAGTGGCATTTTGGCATTTTGGTGTAAAGTACCTTTAGCTTTCACTTCCATTTTCTCATCTTTACTTTTTTCTGTCAAAAAAGGAGAAGTGGCATTTTGGCAATTTGGCAATTTGGTATAAAATACCTTTAGCTTTCACCTCCATTTTCTCATCATTGCTTTTTATATGTGCATATTTTTAAACACATAGACACATAGAAAACACAGTTTAAAATTTTCTATGTGGACTATGTGTCTATGTGTTTATTTTTAAACTGTTTATAATTGTTGATTACGCTTCATCATTGTCGCTCGTTTCCCTAAAAGTAAGATTGATGAAATTGCCATGTGATTCGCGAACGACCCAACCCTTTTCACAAAATACTGACATATATCTATTGGCCGACCTTTCGGGAATAGACATGGTGATGGCCAAATCAATATAATCGGCGTGGGTAAAGGTCTCGGGCAACTCACCCAGGAACTTTGTCCGCTTGTCATTTCGCCCCTTACGGTTCGTCTCCTCAGGAAGCTGGGAATAGATAGAACTGGAATGTTTGACCAGTATGCTTACCATGGATAGGGCAGCTTGAAAATCGACATCAAGGCATATATTCTTCTGCGAAAAATCACTGGTCTCAAGAATCCGCAAGGCTGAAAATATCATTGCTGTGCGAAAGGCGATAAGGCCAAGCCTGCGCACGGAGGCCATGAAACCCGGGGGTTGCAAAACAAGGTATTTATCCTGCAATTTTGTAAAGAAACTATGAAACTGCTTCTTCTGATCGGTGGTAAAGCTAAATTCAATGTCAGGATGCTTCTTCAATTCCTCGAAAAGGGTAAGGAATTTCTGTCCAAGTTCATCGAAATAATCACCCTGGGTAGGACCACTTTTATGTGCAAACACATTCTTCCATTCGCCACTGCTGCTCATTAAATAGAATATAAAGCGACTCAAGAGCCCATTCTCAGGATGGGGTATTAAGGTGCTCACCTGATTGATCGTACCTGACAAGAGGATCGAGAAGCGGGGAAGCTCAATCTCCACGAATTCCTGGTCGGTGCGCCGGAAATAGGAAATCATTTCATGATGGAAACCCTTTCTGAGTCCATCGTCATAATTGCCGTATTCAGTTTTTAAAGCCTGTGACATCGTGTCGCCTTCTGTTTCAAAGATCAGTCCAATGCCGTCATTGTCTGCAAGAATCTGGAATACACCCGTACTGCTGTTATTGGCAGGGATAAGGAGCATCAACTCAGGAGGATACTTAACCTTTTCAACACTGTGACCCTTCCCATTCTGCATCTTTGATTCTCTCACCTGCCGCTCTTGCTGCTTCTTCAACAGCTTGCTCTGTTCCCTTAACGCTTTGTGGATAGGCATCACAAGTTTCTTGCACAGTGTAAGCCTGCCCTTGCCTGCCGAGGCCTTGGCTGCCACAAAAAGGAATAGATTGGGAAATACCTTAGCTTCGTCATAGTAACCGTAAAATTTATAAAGACATGAGCTCATGACTACCAAAGAGCCGATAAGCAGAATATCACGCTCCTGTTTGGAAGTACTAACCGATACCACTTTTTGGAGAAAATCAGGCAGGTGGGTAAACATCGAGTCAGGCAGGGTTGGCAAATCATCATCAACTGGATCATCTGAGGTAGATGGTTCTGAAGCATCCACTTCCTCCAGCTCGGCATTAGTATTCTCAAGTGGCTGATTAGGTTGGTCAATAGGGGGTTGACTGGAAGGCTGAGGCTCCCCATCGTCTGGGTTAGACTGCTTCTTTTGATTGGGATTAGATTCGTCTTTCATATTGTCAGTATAAGATTTCACGGATTTATACGGATTTCACGGATTTCTCGGATTACTCGCCTGTCTGCCACACGCTCACCCTTCGTTGGCGGAAAGGGATCGCTTTGATGATTGATATTGTTTAATGAGATAAGAATACAGAGGTACGCATAAAAATAATATAAACAAGATATTATTTGAAATATTATTATATTTGTATAATGACTAAGATATTCCAAAGTTCAAAACTTTGGAATAGTTTATGTCGTAGCTATACCGACGCCCTACCAACGCCCTACCAACGTCTTTGTAAATAGGTAGATAATAGGTAACTAATAGGTTGCTAATAGGTATATCATACATTTACTTACCTATTAGCAATCTATTATTTACCAATTATATACCTATTAATATAGGGGTCGGTATAGCGTCGGTAGGGGCCCTTACAGAGGAATTGCTATATCAGTAATTATAACCTACATATAAAGTACCTATAGCGTAGCTTAAACGTATACTTACGGGTAAACAACGTTCTATGTACGTTCTATGTACGTTCTATCTTATAGATTCGAGATTACTTTACAATGTATTTGTATAATTCTTCCTAATATTGGCCTAATCATGGCTTGTTTATTTTACTCCTTCACTCCGAAAAATATAATCTTAGCTTCGGCAGTGTTAAATTTTACATCCACCCGCACCAGGCCTGAAGGTAGTATTTTCACTTTTGTATCGCGTGTTTCCCAATGTTGAGGATTCACTTTGGTTTTGGAGATGTAACTGTATGTACCTGCATGACTGGAAAACACCACGATTGCTCCTTTTCCGGTTTCAGGATTCACTTTCTCATACACTTCCGGACTTCCACCCACTGCGCCGTCACGAATCATAGCTGTTTCAGTCATATCGTCGCGCACTTGTTTGTAGAGCCCAAGCGTTTTTCCGAAGAATTCAACACCTTGCTTTGATATCTTAGGCAGATCACCCCAGATTCCATTTTGCCCAAGGATAAGCGATCCAACTGCAATAGACTGATTTTCATAAGGATCGTCGGGCAGATAATGGGTCAGGAAAAGTGATGTCGGAATCCATTTATCGTAAGTAAGCGGAGTGCGGCAAATCCATGTTCGGGCAGGTCCAGGGTAGAAAAAAAGGTTCCATTGTCCATTCTCACGATCGAATGGGATATCGTAATTGAAATAGTAAGGCCCGTTATTGATCAGGAAATATTTACCTGAAGAAAGGAATCCAAGCCCAACAGCCCGTCCGCCTTCAGTGATATCGAAATCGACTATGGCCTCGGGGCATGCTTGCACTAGTTTATCTACAACATAAGTCATTGACTTACTGATTTCAAAACCATACGATTCCATACGCTCCCTGGGTGAATTGTCTTTGCCGCCATGGTCATGCCGCGGATCATTGCACCCGTATTGACCTATGGCATCCCATTTAAAATAAGTAACCCCCAATTCCTTGTTCAGCCTTATCAGCTCGTCGGCAAAGGCATCGCGGTAATCGCTCACCAGGCACATGCAATGACTGACTTCCGTTTCCCAAATTGGGAAAGGTTTACCTTTATCGCCATCCATGGTAAGTACCTGGTCAGGGTGTTTTTTAATCATATTGCTGGTTACGGCAGCTACTGTTGGATTGAACCATAGACCCAGCTTCATGCCATTGTCTTTGAGCTTTTGGCTGATACTTTTTAATCCATCCGGAAAACGTTTCAGGCTGGGAGTCCAGTCGCCGGTTTTTTCAAACCATCCGGCATCAATGACAAAAACTTCAATGCCCATTTTGTGAGCCACCTCTATTTCCAGAAGCATCCTTTCGAGGGTCATATCGGCCAGGTATGGTTTTTTATACCAATTTCGGTTACGCTCCTGAAAATTCCAAGTATTGTAGAAGATATACGGTTTGCGGCTTTCCGTGTTCTGGCTCATCTGATGTAGCACAAAGCTACGGTAGTTTTTGGCCAACAAATCCTCATCACCGGAAACGGCGCCCGCTTCGAACCAGATGGTTTGGTACGATTGATTTTTATTGATTTGATAGCCGCTGTAATAGTTTCCTTTTACTGCCTGAAGCGTAATTGAATGATTGGGTGCCAGACTGAATTCCAGAAAATGATCGGGTGCTTGTGATCCATGCTCATAGCCAATAAGGAAAGAATTTGATCCGTTGGAAGCAATAACCAAAGGTCCCATCAGTCGGATGCTGTCGGTAAATTGACTTTCATCAATAGTTCGTTCCGAAAGGCAGAAACTGTGAACCATTTCATTGAATTCCGAGAACTTGATTTCCTTGACTGCGGACAATCCTTCGAGCGAAACCCTGAGGTAATTAAGCTGATCGTGCCCCTTCGATTTGGTAAGCTGATGGTCCGAATCGCTTAACAGATCGTACCTGAATCTGACTATTGGATTGTTGTCGGAAACCTGAAAAGTGGCTCGAAGCATCATGTCAGGCAGTTGAGAAACATTGCCCTCAAACGTATATTCATTGACCCCGTTTTTTAATCTGACCGGACTTTGTGCCAATTTAATGTCAGTCATTCTTGTAAGTACCAATTGGCCATCTACTTCAAACTCAGGAGCCTGAAACGAAAAGGCTTTTCCGGTTTTGAGTACTGTATATTTCCAAAGTGCCTGATCGGAGTCTACTACTGAAAGTTTAAGCAAACCATTGTCTGCAATTAAAATTTCTTTATTATTTCTACACCCCGCCAACATGATGACTGTGAGGATGAAAATGAGAATCCTGGCTAGTTTAGGTTGCATAATCATTTAGTTTAGGTATTTATTCGGACAAACTTAATCATTTATTTAATAACCAATGTGTTTTCGGGGAGTTGTGTCTTCCTGTTTGGTCATCAATTCATCAAGGTAATCAAAAACAAGCTCAATGTTCTTGTCCTGATTCCAAAGTTTTTTCTTTATTTCTTCAATTTCCATTTTGATGCTCTGGGTATCTGTAAGCATTTGACGTATCCGGGTAAAGATTCTCATAATCTGAATGTTGACACTGATGGCTTTTTTGCTGTTTAATACACTTGATAACATCAATACCCCATGCTCTGTAAATACCATGGGCAGATACCTTAATCCCATCTTATCAGAATTGGAGGTCACAAATTGTGACCTCCAATTCTTAAATTCCTCTTTAGTCAGTTCAAACATAAAGTCCTCTGGAAAACGGATTAGATTTCTCTTGACTTGCTGTTTTAAGACTTTTGTCTCAACTCCATATAATTCAGCTAAATCCCTGTCGAGCATTACTTTCTGCTCTCTGATCAGATAGATCTTATCAACAATCCTTTCATCAGGAATAAATGTACTTATATTTTCGGTTTCCATTGAGTAAATATTTTGATCTAAGATAAGCAATCTATCTGATATATATTTATGTTTGAGGTCGCAAATTGCGACCTCAAACATAATATATTCTGTGCTAAGTTAAACAATTTAATTCAATTCTATTTAAATTGGAGGTCACAAATTGTGATCTCCAATTCTCAAATTCCTCTTTAGTCAATTCAAACATAAAGTCTTCAGGAAATCGAATTATATTTCTCTTGACTTGCTGTTTTAAGACTTTTGTCTCAACTCCATACAACTCAGCTAAATCCATGTCGAGCATTACTTTCTGCTCTCTGATCAGATAGATCGTGTCAACAATCCTTTCATCAGGAATAAATGTACATCTATTTTCAGTTACCATTGAGTAAATATTTTGATCTAAGTTAAGCAAACTATCTGATTTATATTAAACTTGAGGTCTCAAATTGTGACCTCAAACATAATATATTTTGTACTAAGTTAATCAATTTAAATCAAATATAATCAGAATTGGAGGTCGCAATTTGCGGCCTCCATTTTTAATATTGACATTACAGATGATATGATCTGTATTTTTATTTGCTGATAATTTTCAAGGCAATATCTTCAGTATAAAGAGGTGAACTCAGTTTTACTTTTCCTCCTTTATGGTTTAATTTTTCTTTCTTTACTACCTTATCATTAAGTGGATTAAGCCATTCCAAAGAATAATCGCCTTTTGGGAGATTGAATTCCGGACTGACCTGCTTGCCGCCCATCAGGTAGAAAGCATATTGCTTGCCTGATTCGGCTAACATATAAGGAGTCAGGCCTTTGGGAAGTCCACCGGTATAAATACTTAGTTCTGGTGTCATGGCCACGAAGTTGAATGATTCCATCATCTTTTTCAGATAGCTCAATTGTTTACGAAGCGTTGGACTACCACCTCCCGGTTGCTCAGAAGGATATTTAAAGATGCCCGTTGGATGTACAGTTGTAAAAGAGTAATCGAGGTTGTTGAAAAGGCCACCACCAGCCATAATTAGCTCCCATGCCTCCTTGCGGTAGGTCGAATCTTTCTGTCCCTTGAACCCGGTTTCATTGTCGCCAATCACCTTATTCAAGTCGTAGTTGATGGTTACAGCCGTTGGTGGGGTCGCATAATGAAAGTTAAATACGGAGACCAGAGGATTGGGATTCTCTATTTTCTGTGCACCATTGCCAATATTTTGGGATATCAGGTGCTTGTTTGGAAACGACTTTTCGGCCTCGGTAATTACCTTCGAGATGTACTCCTGCCATTCGAGAGTGATGCCTCCAAAATAAGGTTCGTTGCAAATCTCATAAATAAGGTTTGGAAAGCCTTTCAGTTCATCAACCAGTTTAATCACCATCTTTTCCTGAATGGCCAAAAGTCCCTTATTTTTATCAAGGGTATATACATCGGTTCGGGGAATATCTCCCAAATTATTGACATTATTTTTGATGTTAAAGGGACTGAGTTCCCACTGCATTTCTTCATAGAAGGGGCAGAACAAAGCCAATTCAACAATTACATTGCGCTTTTTTGCTTCAGAGAGGAAGTTTTTCAGCCTTACAAAATAGGCATCATCCCATTTGGTGAGGTCAAATTTAAATGTTGAACCAACCCGCATCCAGGGACACAAGAATTTTTGCTTGTCAGGTCCCATCGTATTTACGGAAATATTGAAAGCTCCTGCAGGTTCAAAATAGGCACCAGTCATGGTTCTTGTCAGGTTAAGGCCATCCTTTTGAAGTGTCTTCAAATAGATTTTATAGTCGAAATCGGGATTCATCACTGCCCCATAATGTTCACCTGAAGTAATCAGAACTGTTGGCTTGCCCTGATAAGTAAAATAATGCGGATTCTGTGTGTTTAGCGAAATGGGTTTTACCTGTGCTGAAAGGACAGTTGAAAGAAAGATAAATACTATCAATAGTGCACAGGTTAGAAATGTAGGTTTTTTCATAGTTGGTCTTTAATTAATTGCCTGAATACAGTATCTTACTTTGATGAAAATTAGTATCGGAGATTACCCTAATGATATACATTCCATTGTTTGGAAAAGTATTCGCAGGAACATAAATAGTAGAAGCTTCTACCTCTTGAGTTGACCATACAATCTGACCTGTAAGATTGAATATCTGGAGCCGAATATTCTTTTCTTTTTTTGCCATTTGAATAGTTAGTGTTCCTTCGTTTAATGGATTGGGGAAGCAAACCAGACTTTTTTCATTTACTTCAATGGTATTAATGCCAACCGGAAATCCTTTACTTTCGGCCACCACTTCAATATCATCGTACCAAACGGGTTGCCACCAGGCATAAAGTCCAATCTTTCCATAGCGGAAGGCTGTTGTTGCGATATTGTTAAAAACAACTTTACTATTGATCTCAACTGAAGTTGTTTTACTGTTGTTGGTCACTTTAATGGTCGAATAAACTCCTTGACCTCCACCATTAAAGCTTGCTTCAGCGAGTTTTCGATCAGCGCCATTTTTAACTTCAAACAGATAGGCCATAAGTGGATTGGAATGAAGTTCAATCCGGTAATAATTATTGCCATCAACATAATTAAACACCATTCCGTAGAAGTTTCCCCAGTCAGGTTTAAGCTTGGCTGTGTAGGTGAAATTAAAGAAAGTGGTTCCTTCATATACCGAAATATCGATTCCATCACCGGAGGTATGGTGCAGTTGTTTGGTTTCAACAGTCCAGCTTCCCGAGTTATTTTTCCAGTTTTGTGCCAATCCGTCATCAAAATTCTCCAGGTAGCTCAATTGCCCATTCTGTCCGCTTACCATAATGGATACAGGCAACGAAATGGTTGTTAAGCCATCATTATCAAAAGCTTTAGCAGTCAGTATATACTCACCGACAGGTGCATTTTTCCACTCGAAATTAAAGGGTGAAGTAGTAGCTTCTCCAAGTTTAGTAGAACCACTGTAAAATTCTACTTTGGCCACGGTTCCATCCCGATCACTGGCATTTGCTTTGATCATGATATTGGATGCACTTGGAAATAGTGAGTTGTTTTCAGGAGAGCTGATCACTACTTCCGGAACAATTGATTGGACAACTGAAACTGGTACTACAATCGAAACTGCCGTATCACCCAAAGCATCAGTCACTTTTGCATGAAGCTTGAAATCTCCCAGGGGAATTTTCAGCCAGTTATACTGAAACGGTGCCGTGATGGATTCTCCCAGCTTTATTTTGTCGTTGAAGAACTCAACTTTCGTAATTACTTCCTCCAATTGCGTAACCTGAGCCTTAAGTATCAAATCGGTTCCGGCAATATACAAACCATTTTTTGTAGGTTCAGTCAACGTAACCGAAAGACTTTTTACTCCGGCTTCTTTCCATATTCCATAGCAACCACCTGCAGCCCAAAGCTCGCGGGTAAGCGGGTTGACCCTTATGGCAAACACTTCATTGGCACCATCACCCAGTTCAATTCCGTTGTTGGTGCGGTTATTGGGAGTTATGATTTGCCATGTTTTTCCTGAATCAATGGATCGTTTCACACTTGCATCCGATTTGTAAAGATTTTTCGCCCCTGCGCAGTATATTACTTTAGGGTCTTGAGGATCAACTGCAACTGTTCCTATTGCTACATTATTGTATTGATCTTTAGGTATCAAAGAAGTCAATTCCTTTAATCCGTCTGAGTCATACTGAAACAAGCGGTCACTCCATGTTACGATGTATAAACGGTTTTGCGAATGATCAACAGCGATATCTGAAATTATGTTTGGCATGGTAATCACAATAGGCCATGTATCACCTTTATCAGTCGATTTTACTACATTGTATCCATCGGCACCGTAGACTTCTTTTTCTCCATATAAATTCGGGATTAGAACTCCTTTGCAGCCATTCATGACGGTCCAGTTTGTTCCAAGATCCTTGCTGTAATAATTGCTGAAATAGATCACATTGGGGTCTTTCGGATCACCGCAACCGACATCAAGACCGGTACACATAATCGAAGTGTTTACAAAACTGGCACCTCCATTTTTACTGATAGTAAGCTTGCCATCCTGTCCCCATCCGGGCGAATTTTGAGTAACAAGTACATCGCCACTGGCAGCATACGCTCCATAGGTGAACCCACCCCAGCCGAGGTTGGATGCATTGCAGTATTTCCAGGTCTGGCCATTGTCTTTGGTAAATGCTCCGTTGTAATCCTGAGATCCAACGTATAAAAGATTTGGGTCAGCAATATTGAAATTAAAGGAACCACCCACCAGAATGCCGTTGTAGCCATTGGCGTCCCATGCAAAGCTTTTGCCCCCATTTGTGCTGCTCGAAATCCAGTCACCACCCAAAGCCCATACCTTATTTTGATCGGTTGGATGCCAGGCCATTTTCTGATCTCTTCCATTATATGGCATGAACGCCTGGTCATTATTTCGTGTTGCAACTGACCATTTTGCACCACCGTCATTTGAATAATAGATTGGACCACCCCAATCAGTGTTTTTGAAGCAAACAGCCATGTAGTCAGGATTTGCCTGACTTACATTGAGAGTTATCGCATTGGTTGGAAAATTAGATGTTGTAATTTTGGTGAAGGTTTCGCCACCATCGCCTGAAACAAAAAACTTGGAAGCTGTGCTGAGAAAAACTTTGTCGGGTGCGGTTTGTACTACATCCATATCGGTAATATTCTCTACCGACTTTTGCACAAAAGTTACGCCTCCATCGGTGCTTTTATAAAATCCGGTACTGTTGGCAATGTACACATCGCCTTTTTCAGGTTGAACTTTCAGGATGCTTTTACCATAGTTCGCATTTACTTTTGCCCAAACGGTACCTCCGTCAATTGATTTATAAATTCCGCCAGCAGGATTTGACCAATAGGCAATTTTTGAATAACCAAGCGCTGCGTCAAAACTACCTTTCACAAAATCAACTTTATCCATCATCCCAACATAGACATCGTAGTTACCATCGGCTTTAACTTGCTTCCAGCTTGCACCCTGATCTATAGTCAGATACAATCCATGACTTTGATTTTTAGCGCTGTTTGCTGCCACAGCCAATGCCCGCTTATTGTTGTTTGGGTCAATAGCAAAACCAGTATTTCCACGAGCACTGTACCCAATGTTGCAGGGAGCCCAGATTTTACCACCATCAATACTTCGGTAAATACCCCCCACATCGGTTCCCATCAGTAAAAATGAACCATCGGTATGATCGCACTCAATAGCTTGAATAACCTGGCCGCCTTCGCCACCCATCAGCCCCAAATCTTTCATGGTTTTGGTAACCAAGGGAACTGCAGACCATTGCTGTGCTTCTGTTTTCAAGAAGGAACTCAACATCAGCCATAAAAGCATTATTATTTTAAACGTAGGAATTTTCTTTTTCATAGTTAGATGTTTAGAAATATTATTAACAACCAAGAGTTATTCTGATATCGTGAATTTTACCTTCTGCCCGTTCACAATCACGAAATATTCACCAGTTTCCAGAAAACGTTTTCCTGTTGCATCGGTATAGCTCAAATCGCGCATTGGGTTAATTTCAAACTTAAAGGTGTTCTTAGCACCAGCTGCAATCTCCTTTTTATCAAAATACTTCAATTCTTTCATTGGACGTGAAATGGTGCAAGCCGGATCGTTGATATACCAAAGAACAGTCTCAGTTCCAGTCAAATTTCCTGAATTGGTCACTTCCACTTCAACAGTCAGCTTTTCAGCCTTCTTAATTGTATTAGCCGAAAGTTTCACAGTGCCGTAATCAAAAGTGGTATAACTCAAACCATGGCCCAGCCAATATAATGGTTCAGTCGAAATGTCCTGGTATTTACCTGAAGTAGGGCGTGCACTTTGGCGCATGTTATAATAGATAGGTATTTGTCCTGTTGTCAATGGAAAGGTAATTGACAGTTTGCCTGATGGATTGATTCGTCCAGATAATATTCCCGAGAGGGCAGATCCGCCAGCCACACCAGGTTGCCAGATTTCAACAATGGCATCGGCCAAAGGTTCCAATCTCACCAATTCGAGTGGTCGTCCATTGGAAAGAATCAGCACAATGGGCTTACCTGTTTTCTTCAATTCCTGAACAAGTTTTTCTTGAATGACAGGAAGTGCAATTGTTGATCGTGAGGCATTTTCGCCACTCCACTCACTTTTCTCACCCAGGCAAACCAGAATGATATCTGATGTCTTGCCAAGAGAAACGGCTTCAGCAAAACCCGATTCGTCGCTGCCGTCAAAATCACAACCTTTGGCTGTATTGATTTTTGCATCACTTCCAAATTCCTTTTCCAGACCTTCGGCAATGGATTCCACATCCTTTTCATTTCCATGTGCTGCCCATGCACCAATCAGGTTGACCTTGTTGGAAACCATTGGACCGATCAGTGCTATTTGTTTAACTGAAGCAGTTAAGGGAAGCGTCTTGGAATTATTTTTAAGCAAAACCATCGATTCAGCAGCCAGCTTTTGAGCTATAGCCTTACTTTCAGGTTGAAGATAGCGGGCTGATTCATCAATGACGGTGGTGTAGGGTTGATCAAACAATCCTAGACGAAATTTAACACGAAGGACACGGCTAACGGCATCGTCAATCTTGGCCATCGGGATTTTCTTTTCAGCAATCAAATCCTTTAGGTTCTGAAAATAAATATTGTCTGTCATATCCATTTCAACACCAGCCATAAAAGCCTTGTATCCAGCCTCTTTACGGTCGGCAGCCACACCTTGGGCAATCAACTGCTGAATTGCATCCCAGTCGGATACTACAAATCCATCGTGCTTCCATTGTTTTTTCAGCACTTCGGTCAAGGTATAAGGATTGGCAGAACCAGGAGTTCCGCTGATGTCATTAAAAGAACTCATCAGGGTAGCAGCACCAGCTTTAACACAAGCTTCATAAGGGGGCAAATAGGTCTCCCAAAGTGACTGCATGGAAATATCTGAATAATGATAATCACGGCCACCTTCCGATTCACCATACCCAACATAGTGTTTAAGGCAGGCAGCAATGGAATAGGGATCGGATAAATTCTTACCCTGGTAGCCTTTAACAGTAGCAACACCGAAGACTGCATTGGTATAGGGGTCTTCACCGTATCCTTCGGCAACGCGGCCCCAACGGGCATCACGGGCCACATCAATCATGGGTGAGAAGGTCCAATCGACCCCTGACAGGTTGGCTTCTTTGGCCGCAACAGCTGCTGCCTCGGTTACCAGAGCAGGATTCCAGGAGCAAGCCTGAGCCAGCGAGATGGGATAAACTGTTCGGAATCCATGAATCACATCAAACCCAAACAGGATGGGAATTCCCAGACGAGATTCTTCTATTGCCTTTTTCTGGATGGCATTTCGATATTCAGGATCTGCACCAAAATAGATCAGTGAACCAATGCCAGCGGGGATTGACTTCATAGCTTCCCCAATATTGTTGATATTGGTATTCTGTCCGGCAGTATATTGATTGAGCTGAAGAATCTTCTCGTCCAGATTCATTTTCGAAACCAGGTCTTTAATACGTAATTCAACAGCTGCATTTTTGTCTTTATAAACAGGATTTTTAACTTGTGCGATCAGCGTAATCTGAATGAAGGCAATGATTGTAAGCAGAACTAAAATTCGTTTCATGATAAATTGATGGTTAAATTAATTTCCCCTAAAAGTAGGATTAATAATTGATAATTGGTGTTGATTTTACTATTTACTTTACGAAATATCAAGTGTCGTGTCAAGGCTGAAATGGCAATGTGGCATTTTGGCATTTTGCTCAGTCTCAGAAATTGAAGGTCCTTTGCTGATGCTGCTATTTTTTATTGTTCATGCAAAAGTGTATTTTCATTGTTGACACGACACTAGTAGTTAGGGTCTGCTGAAAAACTCAGTATCGACTTTTTAGGTTCTTATGGTTAGAATTGAATATTGCTCCTTCCCATTGACTTTTAAAAACTGTCATTGGAAGTGAAAGGAAAATAAAATTCTCCGAAAGATGTTGGTTGTAGGTTATATTGCTGTAAATGTCTGAATGTGAACATTTAATATTAAAAAAGGGTATAACCGCAGACTTGACCCCGAGTGCTCGGGGTAATAACATATAACCCCGAGTACTCGGGGTGGTTATACCCTAAAATGATTCAAGTGACAGCTGCTTAGAATATTACAAGGGTATAACCTATAACCAGAGTATGTGGTTGTTATATTTTTGAATCTGCAAACAAAACCCAATTAATTGATTCTAAAAACAAACAAGTGCTCCCGAGTACTCGGGATCGGGATGAGTTTTTCAGCAGACCCTAGTTATAACTTACTGACTATGAACATTAAAACTGATAATAAGGAGTAAATAGAACTCAAAATTATTTCAATTACTCAGTTTATTTCTTCCTCTGTGAACTATGTGCATATTTTTATTCGATGGAATATAGTATGGCTCCATGAGCAGGAATGCTGATCACTAAACCTTTTCCAACTTGACCTAACTCTGATTTTTTCCAAAGATCGCGGACTGTTGATTTGGCCATAACATCCAATTCTTCAGGAGAGCAGGTTAGTTGGTCAGCTTTATCCGAAATATTCAAAATAGCGATGTATTTTGCTTTATTTTCTTTGTCATCAGCTGTCCAGATACTTATTCCATTTTTAAAACTGATCTCGCGGTTGTTCATTGAATGTTGGTTTACCCGGATCACTTCTTCATTGGTAATTAGCGAAGTGGTGAATTCATCATTATCAGGTAGATTACCGCCAAACATCAGGGGTGAGCGGAAGACCGACCAAAGTGTCATCAGAAAATATTGTTCATCTTGGGTAAAATTCGTTGTACGTGGTTTGCCATCTTTTAACTCTGTACGGATGTTCAGTTTTCCCAGCGGAAGCATATCGGCATCGGGCCAATGTCCTTCGGTCACTAGTGGCGCCCAGTCGCGACAAAGCTCCAGTTGTCGTTTTATTGCTTCCCATTTGTCCCAGAAATCACCGGAGATACGCCACAGGTTGGCATTTTCGCGCAAGTGTTTTGGATTGCCTATTGCGGCTGGGCCGGGTGATAGGCTCAGTACAATTGGGCGACCACAGTTACCGATGGCTTTATGAACCGCTTCAATTTCGTCGGCATGGTAGGGGAATGAAATATCATCCACTTTAATATAATCTACCCCCCAATCGGCATAAAGTTCAAACAGGGAGTTATAATATTCCTGGGCTCCCGCTTTGGTCAAATTGACTCCCGCCAGTCCTCCATACCAAACGCAGGTATCGGCCAAATTGGCTATTTCAGAGGCTTTGACTGTTGAATTTTTTATGGGTGTATTTCCTGCAATGGCCTGTCTGGGAATACCGCGCATAATGTGCAATCCGAATTTTAATCCTTTGGAGTGAATGTAATCGCCCAGAGGTTTTAACCCTTTTCCTCCTTTAGAAGAAGGATGAAGTTTGACCGAAGGAATCAAACGACCATATTCATCGATGTACTGGTGAGGTCGGCGGTTGGAGAATTTTTCTGATGAAGTCTGGTCGTCGCAGTACCAAAGAAAGTCAACCACTATATATTCCCATCCGAATTGCTTCAGATTTTTAGCCATATAATCGACATTGGCTTTTACTTCTGACTCAGTCACGTTTCCGCCAAAGCAATTGTAGCTGTTCCAACCCATTGGAGGTTTTTGAGCCAGCTGAATTTTATCTTTAACAGCGGAGGTTTTTGTTGTTTTTGCCACCGAATAAGAGCATGACTGGAAAAAGATAACTGCAATGAAGGCAATCATCATGTAAAGAGGTTTTTTGTTCATAGTATGTGCTTTATTTTATTTTGAAGCTCAATAGAATAAAAATAATCTTGGAATTAATTAATAACCTGGCATCTTTTTGTGACTGCAAAATCGTTGTTGTCCAGTTGAATGAAATAAGTTCCAGAAGGTAATTTTGAGGCATTCCATTGAATGGAATAAGCCCCTTGGATTAGCTTCTTGCTAAGTATAGTTTCAATTTTTCTGCCCCTGATGTCGAGTACTGATAGATTTATCAGATTGGGTTTATACAGGGAAAACTTAATTTGAGTAGCCGATGACACCGGATTCGGATAAATTTGCTCAAGTTTCAAAAAGTCAGGTGTTAGAAATGAGAACTCATTAATGGCAGTAGATATAGCTAAAAAAGGTGGAGGATTCTTACGAACCGAATCCAAAGGTGCAGAGATCATATTGAACGATTTCCATTCAGAGGTGACAAAACGAAACCGTCCAATCCCCATATCAGCATTGGTTTTCCACTGATCCCACTGAGCGGTTAATGAAAGCCACCAATCGCCACCAACGCTCATTAAATATCGGGCCTTGTCTCGATCGTCCGGTAAATTTGTATTATCTGATACTAGCCTGGCTTTCACAGTTACGTAGCAACCAGCGACATCGTTTGCGGGGTATGTTACCCGACCTAATTTACTCCAAAAATGAAAATTATAGCCACCTCCAGCTTTTACCGAAACCGATCCGTCTTTTTCGATTCGTTTATCGGCAGGCTTATTTACATCACCGGCAAAATCTTCAACGTAGGCATTTCCATCAACCCCTACCGACTTTTGGAGCAGATGCCAATTGTTGTCGGCTTTGCTGAGGTAATACAACTCTAAGTCCTTGATTTGCACGCGCGTATTTGTTGCAGGATTTCCGTCGATCCATTCATAAACCTGACCCCAGGCAATGGCCGCGGTCCATCCTGCTTGTGGTGTCATGGCTCCAACACGGGGTTTGAGCGCCCAGTTAACGTTTGAAGGAACTCCATGCGGCCGACCTTCATGCGCGAGGGTAATGTCGCCAATAATTTCATCTAATGAGGTCTGAGCCTGAATCAGCAATGGCAAAGAAAAAAAGACAATAAGAATGAGTCGAAGTGGTAATTTCATTGGTGACAATTTTGGTTAACACATAAATTATTAATCCGTGCTTAAGAAAAATGCAATTGTAAAGATACTATTTCAAATCTTAACTTTTCCTATTTCAACGAAGCCATTTTCATCAACATAAGATTCTTTCACTCCGATTGAAATGGGGTTCAACTGTGATTCACTTTGCTCGGTTAACTTGAATTTTAATGTGTACATTCCTGTTTTTGTGTTCAACGGGATATTGAACTTATAGCCTTCTGTTTTATTGATTCCCGGCAGCCAGTTTTTATTTCCTGAACTGATTGGAAGCAGGCTAAATGAGTTCTTAGGATTTTCTGATTCAAACCTAAAACTCAATTCATAAGAGGTATACGCAGGCGCCACCCCTTTGTTCAGCCAGGTGATTTTGATTTCGTTTTTACCTGCTTTCATTACCGATGTATAAGATGCATTCACTGGAAAATACCAGTATCCGCATCGGTTTGCAAGTTGATTGGTTAAATCGGGATTGTCGGCAAGCCATTCTTCACAAAAACCATGATACCCAATATAGGTAGCATGCATGGCTTCAATAGCTTTGATCATTATCTCAGCACCTGAATACCCGTATTTTGGTATAATTCCAGAACCATTTTTTCCAATCCAGTTGCCTTCCCTTTTCACCATACCATAGTGCTGAAGTTCAAATACGATTGGCTTAGTCAGATACAACGGATTAAAAAATTCAGGATTGGTAACCGACCATGTTTTAAGATTGTTTTGCAAATACCATTCGACAAGTGGACTATCGTCACGCATCGAAATGCCTTTTGACACAGCGTAATCGTACAATGTTTTCGTGTCAGCATCCGATTTTCCATAGTAAATCAAATCGTCGGTACAAATCAACTGACTTTTCTTAAAGTTTTTTAAATAAACATCCATATTGGCCTTCACCTCAGTTACTGTTGGGGAAATTTTGGTCGAAAAGCTAGTGTGACCTTCTCCCCATTCACCAATACTACCAATGTCAACGTATCGAAGCCATGGCTGACCATCGTATTTTTTGGCAAAAGCTTTTTGAAATTGATCAAGTTTTGCGAGGTAAATAGGGTCGCCCCAAACAGGAGTCCATGATTTGGTATTCCATACATCACAAACAGTTCCTTTTGCACCTGCTTTTTGTACCCATATTGGCGTAGCATATTGAGCCCCATTCAGCTCCTGACCAACCGAACCAGGATATTTGCCTGTTTCTTTACTGGTGATGCGGAAAGCGATTTTATATCCAAGAGGAACGTATTTTGCAACTACTTCGTCGATTCGATGCCAGTCGTATTGACCTTCAATAGGTTCTAGATAACTCCAGGCCAGCCTCAAATACAGATGATCCATTCCCGGAAACGAGAGAAATAATTTTTCGTCCTTGATTTTATATCCATCCACACCATTGTCGAGCAAATGATGATACCAGCCCTTGTTAGGGTTTTTCAAAACACGGATGGTATCCCATTGTACTTTAAAATCAATGCTTTGCTTCGAACTTGGGGAGTTGTTACAAGCGTAGATTAAGCATCCAAATAGAATCAGAAACAAGTATTTCATAATAGTTTGGCTTAGGTGTACTTTAAAGTGTCAAATATACAATTATAAAATTGCGTGGCAACTTATGTCCTGAAATTTGTGATGGGCAATTGATTGATCATCATTCCCTGAGGATTGAATTTTCTATGCCGACAGCAATTGTAGCAATCTGCTGAAGCTCAATGAGCCTGTTAGGAGAATAATTTGACGATAAAAAAGTAATCCTTTATACTTGATGACCAATCTCTAAGATCTGACGACATGAATATATTCCCTTTAATAATCTGAATTCCGAACTATTTAATTGATTCAAATCAAAAGGACTTTTAAAGAAGAAATCCTTAACGATAAATCCTTTTTGAGATTTACTTTGACCTAAATTTGATTATATTAAGAATAATTAGAAAAATTGACAGAAATGCTAGCCTGCAAAAACAAAGTTTTACTATTTTTGTTGTTAGATAACGAAATGAAAGTCCTGAAACAAATTACAATAAAAGATCGGCTCTTTTTGTCGGTGAAAATCTTCAATCTTTCAATCTTAAGTTCAGCAAATATTAATTAATAACTTGTTACAAATGAAACTTTCAAGAACAAAAAAGGCAGTGATTGTTATTGTTGGGGCTTGTGTTTTTGGCCTCAGCTTTTACAGTTTTAAGCAAGACGATAAAAATTTCCAGATTGCCAAGAACCTTGATATTTATTACACTCTTTTTCGCGAATTAAATTTGTTTTATGTGGATGATGTGAATCCGGATAAACTGGTGAAAACCAGTATTGATAAGATGCTTGAATCACTCGACCCATACACCAATTTCATTACTGAAGATGATGTGGAAAGTTTCAAGTTTATGACCACTGGCGAGTATGCAGGGATTGGAGCCCTTATCAGTAAACAAAAAGGCAAAATAGTTATTGCAGAGCCCTATGAAGGTTTTCCTGCTCAGAAAGGTGGATTAAAAGCGGGTGATATTTTACTTGAAGTAGGTGGAAAATCGACCGCTAAACTTTCGACTGAAGATGTAAGCAACCTTTTAAAAGGACCTGCTGGCAAGCTGATAGTCTTAAAAGTGGAACGCTATGGACAGAAAAAGCCGATGGAAATTAATATTACCCGTGAGAAAATACAGATTGACCCTGTGCCTTATTATGGAATGCTTGACAAGGAAACCGGATATATACGTCTCTCAAGTTTTACAGATGATTGCACCGAGCGTGTAAAAATAGCCTTCATCGATTTGAAAGAAAAGCAAGGCGCTAAATCAATTGTGCTCGATTTACGATCAAATCCGGGAGGCTTGTTGATCGAGGCAGTCCGTATATCCAATCTATTTATTCCCAAAGGCAGGGAAATAGTCAGTACACGGGGGAGAGTTAAACAGTGGGACAAAGTTTATACAGCTACCGAAAGTCCACTTGACACAGTGATGCCACTTGCGGTATTAGTGAACCGCGGATCTGCTTCTGCTTCTGAAATTGTAGCAGGTGCCATTCAAGATCTGGACCGTGGAATGATTATAGGAACCCGTACATTTGGGAAAGGCCTTGTTCAGACAACCAGGGATTTAAGTTACAATGCCAAACTTAAAATCACTACAGCCAAATATTACATTCCCAGCGGACGATGCATTCAGGCCCTGGATTATACCCACCGCAACGAAGATGGCAGTGTAGGCGCAATTCCTGATTCCCTGATTACAAAATATAATACAAAGAAAGGACGAATCGTGTTTGATGGTGGAGGCGTTGCTCCCGATATTGCGATTGAAGATGAAACGTTGAGCAACCTGTCGGCCAATTTAATTACACAATCCATGGTATTTGATTATGCCACCTATTTCAACAGTAAAACTGAAAAAATAGCGGGACCCGAAGAGTTTACAATTACTCCTGACATCTATGCTGATTTTATTGAATTCGTTAAAAAACAAGATTTTAAGTACGAATCGAAAACAGAAGAGGAGTTTGATAAACTAATGGACGTTGCCAAACGGGAGAAATATTATGACCTTTCGAAAAATGAATCAGATGCCTTGAAGGCCAAAATAGGGCATAACATTGATCAGGATTTCGAACATTTTAAAAAGGAAATTTCAGAGATGATGACCGATGAAATTGTTTCCAGGTATTATTACCAAAAAGGAGCCATTAAAGCTGCTTTAAAGGGAGATCAGGATGTCGACAAAGCTTTGGAGATTCTCCATAAACCCGAAGGTTATGCTGCAATATTCAGTTCTGGAAGAATCATTAAAGCGAATTAAAAAAAACAAAACCCGGATCCCGAATAAACGGGACACCGGGTTTTTATTTAAATTATAGCTTGAATAGATTACAATCCGAAGATTCGGGGAAATTTAAATGCCAACACAACTGTAATAATAACCAATACGCAAAGTCCGGCAAAGAATAATATAACTCCCAGTTTAAAACGTTTTTTCGTTTCTACTAATTCAGTAACAGTACTCATCTGACGAATTTTTTGGACTAATTTCGGAAGCGCCATTTGATCTTTCACAATGTAATTGCTGGCGCCATATTTCATGCTGTTAATAGCAATTTCAATGTTATCATTACCTGATAAAAAGATGAACTCCACTCCAGGATAGATTTTCTTTGCTTTGACCAACACTTCAATCCCGGTAATCCCATCAAGAAGATAATCCTGAATGACAATATCAGGATTCTTATGCATGTTCTTAAGTACCTCTTCACCTGATGGAAAAGATTCAACATTGGTGAATTTATTGGTCTTCAGATAGCTTACAACTAGCTTACTATATAGCTGGTTATCTTCAACGACAAATATCAGCGGATTTTTTGTGTTACGCATATTCAATTACTTTATTTATTTGTACCCGTAAACCTGAAATATAAATTTAATTTTAATGTTACCAATAAACTACACTTCCGAGTAACCAAAAATAAGAAAATAAATTTGATATAATAAATAATTTTTACAATAAAACGCTTATTTTGTATTTTTGGTCTTTTGAATCTTATTTATTTATTAAATAAACAGGTTATAACTCACTGTAATCAAAATATAAATTCTTCTATTGAAATTATTATCTAATTATATCTTACTCACCTTATGTATGTTAGGCTTAAATTCAAATCTATCAATCCATCCGAAATAATACTTTAAGTTCATTTAAAATAATTCTACCTGATGAACACTTCATACACGATTGAAAACTATACATCGGGTAATTTCTATGGTATTAATTACTAATTATCTCCTGGAAGTCTCTAATCTCATATACTAAAGCCCCAAAGTCTGGGTTACAATTTCGTTTTTTCCTTCGCAGCGTGACAACTTGTACAACTGATCGAATGAATATTGTTAGTACTTTTGATATCAGCATAAGTTGTATTCATGGTAGTCACATCAAGTTTACAGTTCGAAATGGCAGGATGACAGTTTTTACATGAGTTTCGGGCATCGTTCGAATGGGGAGAATGACAAGCCATGCAACTTAATCCTTCATGAACTCCTGTTGGCGTCCTATCATCTTCTGTGCCTGTTACATGTGCAAAATTCGGCGCATGGCATTGAATGCATAATTTTTGGGCAGGATCATCGGAAACCTTGACAGACTTACCATTGTTAAACATTTCAATTTTCATTAGTTTATCAGCCCTTATATGTCGATGATCGTCACGAACATACCATGCAGTTGCAGGATTTCGCGATGCTCTTTCATAAGATATTTCTTTCGGGTTATCGAACTTGGCAGTCCTACCGAGCTGTGCGTTTTCTGTATGAAACTGATGACAAGTCAGGCAGGGCATGGTAGGTTCAGATATCTTGCTTAAGTCTTTAAGTTTCCAAACACCGTCAACTTGCAAAGGCTTTTGCAATAGTGTTTTAATAGTACCTTCATAATACATTCCATGACATTTCAGGCAAGCCCAGTAAGGGGTTTCATCAAGGTTGTGCTTGCCATTCATAAATATATCGGAATAATTGGCCGAATGGCCTCCTGACTTCCATTTGGCATATTCAGACTGATGACATTTGGCGCACTTGTCGGAGATATCAAATACCTGTTTTTCAGTCATCCTGATTTCTTCATGATTCACTTTTTTACCCAAATGGGTAAAAACCATATTCGCTTTCTCCTTCAGACTATGAATACCATTGCTGATAGCAGTTCCATGACATTCAGTGCACCTCACATCCCTGTGTGCCGAATATTGCCATTCATTTACTGAAGGACTGATTTCATGGCAACTGGCGCATGTTTTTTGAGGATTGGCAGAATTCCATGATGAATATCCACCGAATAATAAAGCCAATCCAATGAATGAAAAAATCAATATTATAGTAATTCGTTTCAAGTTCATATCTAAAAAGTTTCAAGTTCAAAGTTTCAAGTTGGGTTCCCCAGTTATCATTGAACACTGCTCACTTATTTCCTTCAGTAATACTGATCACTGATTACTGATCACTGTTTACTGTTTACTGGAAAGTTTTTAACCAGATGCTCTCCTATCCAAAAGCCAAGTGCCATGATCGTTAGTGCCGGATTAAAACCGCCTCCATTAACCAAGATACTTCCATCGGCAATAAACAGATTATCGATTTCATGAACTTGCCCGTATTTGTTCACTACCGAAGTGTTTTTATCATTTCCCATCCTGGCTGTACCATTTTGGTGCTGACCTCCACTTGGTCCTCCCTGACCTCCAACACTTTGCCAGGTTTGATAGGCTCCTGCTTCCTTAAGAATGGCTTCAGCTTTTGCAGACAAAAATTTACAATGTTCATAATCAAGAGGATGCCGCTCACCTGACATGGATGCAACAGGGATGCCCCAGAAATCTTTTACTTCGTTATCAACCTGCACTCTTGATTCAAACATGGGAAGTTCCTGAATAGGCCCTACCATCTGGGCAGTGCGGTGGTATAAGTTTCGCTGAAACTCTTTGTGTTCCTTTCCCCAACGTGCCGAATCAGGTGGCCGAACTCCTGTGAATAAATATGGCATACGGTTAAATTCGTTGGCCAGCACTCCACCGCCAATAATTCCAGGGTTATGATGATTAAAATCGCTTAAGGCCATCGTTGCTCCAGGTCCTGCAAAATCAAGAATATCGTAATCGAACAATCCATAAGCACCGGTATAGGCATGACCCATCAAATTACGGCCTACCCAGTCTGAGTTGTTTCCGGCGCCATTAGGGAAAAGTTTTGATTTGGAATTAAGAAGTAATCGTGACGTTTCAACGGCTGCTCCTGAAATTACTACCACGTCAGCGGTTTGTATCTGTGCTTTTTTATTACTGTCGAAATATTTGATTCCATTGGCTTTACCTTGCTCATCAATTATGATTTCGACTACCATGCAACCAGTTCTCAGTTCACAATTCCCAGTTTGTATGGCTACCGGGATCACCGTATTCTGCGATCCGTTCTTTGCATCCACAGGGCAGGCATAACCACAGCAGGTGCGGTTTCGGATACAGGCAGGCCGATTGTTATAGCGAACTGAATTGCGCAACATGGGGATTGGAAATGGATGCATACCCAATCGTTTTGCTGCATCGTATAAAACTTTTGCTTCCTGATTGTATTCAAAAGGAGGCATAGGTTGTTTTTTATTCCGTGGAGGGGCGAATGGATTTTGGGTATCGTCACCTGAAACTCCTATTTCCCATTCAGCTTTTTCATAGTAAGGTTCCAGTTCAGCATAAGAGATTGGCCAATCTTCGAGAGTTGAGCCTTCGACAGCACCATAAACAGTTTTCAGCTTGAAATCTTCTTCCATAAATCGCCAGGCCATGGCTCCATAACTTACTGTTCCAGAGCCCACACATGCTGCATTATTGCTGTAACCACCTCTTATAGGAGTAACAATTTGTTTGCCTCCTCCCTTATAGGTTACCACCCTTGGATTTTTGATATGATCAGGGCCAAAAGGTGAACCCAACACCTCTGTGCGCTGCGAAATCAATTCATCATTAGGATGTTCATCATAGTTGGGCCATTCACCCCGCTCAAAAAGCACCACTGAAAAGCCGTTTACAGCTAATTCTTTGGCAACAATTCCGCCACCGGCACCGGCACCCACCACAATTGCATTTACATGTTTATTAGCCATCACATTAAGTCAAAAGTTTAAACTTTAAGAACATTGCATCCTGTTTTATAATTCAATTTTACTGGCATCATTTAATCACTAATTCAATTATCGCGAAGCTTTACTGCCCCCAAATCCTAATCCACCCACCCCAATAAGGAATCCGAAGGTATACCAGCCGCCGTTGTTATTGACTGCCCAAACGGCCACGTGGTCGCTGAACAAGCTGATAACAAATGATACAGGTGCAATAATACCATGCAATAATCCTCCAAAGAAGCCAAAAGTATGTCCAGTTTGACAAGCCTCAATATGCTGAACTTCAGCACAGGAGGAAAGAATAATCAAGGCAAAAAGAATGAATATTGTTAGAGTTAATAGTTTCTTTATTTTCATAGTAATTTGGTATTTGATAATATAGTACTGAAAATTGCCACCTGAATTTAGATGATAATCACTTAAAATGATCAATAATTTTTCATTATTTCTTTTTGCTTCATGAACGATAACGGTTTTGCCCAATAACAAGCGGATAATCAATCTTTAACATCTTAAAACTCGCATAATCCTTGTTCCCTCCATGGATAGGTGAACCGTAAAATCCCTGCATGGTTTGAGACAAAATCAGGTAAAATAATTCTCCCGGGTTGCCTTTTGGCCATTCGGTTTCATTTAATTGATTTGTTTCCATCATTTTCATCACTTTGATCTGATCATCAGAAGTAAGCAGTTCGAAAGTTTTTGAATATTTTATCTTGCAATATGCTTGAAGTTTTTTTATCCCATTGCGGTAAATGTCTTGATCGTAATTAAATACGCCGGCAAGTTGTCGGTCGATGTAAAAAATGACACCTGCATCGGTTGCACCCGGTGAAACATCTTTAGGGATAATCTGTTCACTAAAGGCAATGATGCATCTGGCTTCTTCAGGCGTAAAAAAACGGTAGATAGTATTACTCTGTTTCAGGCAGGAAGGGAACAGTAGAACACTTCCAAAGGCCAGGCTGGCTGATTTGATAAAGTCGCGACGATTAGATTTCAACATATTGGATAACTGGTAATGTGCCGTTAATTTTGATTTTGGTAAAGGTATTAATTCATTTTACTTTCTTACTAATTTAATGCTTTATATGTCTGATTGTATGTTAGATTTAAATACTATTTTGATGGCAGGGGCCTAAAATATTATAAACATCGTGAGTTCGATCTAATTCTACTTTGACACATTTTAAAAATCAACCTTTTTACACTTTCCGGGAATTTGGTCCTATAGGAGAAGGTCGGTTGATCAGCTTTCTCCCTTCATGTCGGAGGTGAAAATACAGATCATTTCATATTTTTGCAGGAATGCTTTTCTTTAAACCAAAACAGCAGTTTTTTTTTAGAAATACTTACTTTTTTACCATCTTATTCCCAGGTATGTGGATAATCAACCCCTTGTCCCTTAACCTTATTTGCCTTATTTTCATCCAGCGTTGCCATTTACCTACCTGATGAAAGGTTAAGTCCAAATCAAAAGTAAATAAGGTTTTCTGTTTTTGGTGGTCACTGATTGGGTTAATAAGGTGACTCTTTTGCCAACTTTGCCACTTTTGCCAACTTTGCCACTTTCTAAAATTGGCATCGTTGGCATTTCCAGGATCTGTAAGGCCAAAAATGACCCCGAGAACTCGGTGGCAAAGTTGGCAAAGTTGGCAAAAGTGGCAAAGCTGACCCCCGAGTACTCGGGGTGGACTGCCTTTTTAAGAGAACCCCCATTCTGCCATTCTGCGCTTAAGGTGAAAGACTGAAAAATATAAGTTCTCTGAACTGAACCTGTCAATGTAGAATTAATATTAAACTAACGTTATAACTACCTTTTAATGGTTGTTTCTTTAATGTCTCAAAATTGAACCACCCACTTAACCGTTCGATTTTCTTCTGTATTCAGTGTTATTTCATAAAGTCCGCTTTCAGCATCGAAAGGAATTATGGTAGCCTTACCAAAATTTGTAAAGCTAGAAGATGGCGTCATTCCGTTTGAAGCTATAATGATTTTATAATCATCGTTTTTAACAACTTGTGATTCACCACTTAATTGGTTTAATACGCTGTCCCATTTGCAATTTTTTAGGTCCACGAAGCCCTGCATAATATGACGGTTTGTAGAAATAAACTGTGGATTTGATTCAACTTCGTGTATTGAAATCATTCGTGCTTCACCAGGGCGAAGTGTTTGTTTTAACTTTTCATTTCCTTTTAGCTTTTGCAAAAACTGGTTATTCCAAAAGTCAAAAAAGTAATAATATTTATCTGTTTTAAGTTGTAATCCACCCTCGCTATTATTATTTCCAAGGTCTACTTCCATTTCCGAAGTGAGATAAGCTACATGATCGGTTGAATTAAACAGATCCTTTTTTTTGGTAACAAGCGTATCAACCTTGGTATTGTAGAGCGTAAGTTGATGCCACTTTTCATTTACAATAAAATCATAAATCTGGGGAAACAGACTACCGCTAAAGGCATCTACCGGACGGGCACTTTGTGATTCTTTATGGAAGGGTATCACTCTGCTAAGCGAATAAAGCTGGTCTTTACTTAATTTGGAAAAGCTACATCCCAGTAACAATCGGCCAGAAACCACGTAAGCCATTGTAAACATGCTTCGGTACCCGTCTGGGGAATTTGCCGGTATTACCCTATTTGGATTTTTTGAATCCATATCATAGTTTATTACCACCCTGTTTTTGTACCATCGCAGCCCACAACGGGAAATCATGTAGGGGTTTGATTTATCGGTATCTCCCCAAGTACGATGTGAAGTAGTTACTCCAAGAGTAATATCCGATCCCCGATCAAGGTTCCGCTCATTAATATAAGAAGAGCTACCGAGTCCATCGGCGGCTAGCTTAAAAAGATTACGGTAAGCGTAAGAGGTTGTGGCATATTTGTCTTCAAAACCACCTTCAAAAGCCCACCCTGTTTGATCGACATAATCAAACATTATTCCTTGAATACCTCCATCTCGCAAGTTTGCGTACACTTTTTGCATGTGCCTGATAAAGCCAGGGTCGGTATAATCATAACTCCATTTCATTATTTTGTTCCACCATTGCTTGTTTTCGTTTTGATTGTATGCAATCCGGTCGGACTCATTAAAGAGCATATACCCCGGATATTTATGGCAAAAATCTTCACTGCGGCGCGCACCTTGAAAATATGTGAAAGGTATGCAACCACGTTGGGTGATTGCATCTCCCCACTTTTTTGTGGTTTCATATGGCTTTTTGTAATGAGGCCCAAGGGTTGAAGCTACTTGCTCTCCGTAGATCTGCCAATGCTTATCATCCCACCAGCCTTGCTGGTTATCCTGTTCATAATTATCAGGTACCAGGCGGATACCTACCTTGGAATAATTAAGAAACCCACTTTTTACAACATTATCGGCTTCCCAAACGGCTCCTTTTGTGTCGTTAATTAAAGGGCCTCCGCCATAATAGGGAACACTGGCATACCAAAGACAAACTGTTGGGAAAGAATAGATGTCTAAATTTATTTTTTGAGCCGTACGCACGGTTAAACCATATTCCTCTAATGCCTCAAAAGGATTTTTGGTCATAAAGCTAACATATAATTTATCGTTGGGAATATAACGGGTTCCAGGATCTATTTTCTTTCCTACCGGATCTTCATAAAGTAAATCTACATATAAGGTGCTATCATCATTCCTTACATATACAAATTTTTCAAATTCATGGTAAGTAACTCCGCCACATACAAATGTTTGCTGGAATTGGCCTTTCCCAAACTTAGCCATAACATTATTGCGCGAAAACAGGATTTTGTCAGTCCTTACCCTGGTTTCTTCTCCGCCCGAGTTGCCATCAAGCACAAAATAAGAATCATTAACGGGAAAATGATTATACACATTGCCGATGAGTACATGAAAGTTTTGCAATTTAACAGGAAAATCGGTTTGGTTGTCCAAGCCGCCATTTAATATCATGTAATCTGAGGTGGCATAAAGCGTGATTTGGAAAAGCAAATCAGGCATATTTGCCATTTTGCTTCTTATGGTTAATGTTTTACCCACACCTAGTTCATCACTTGTAACCTGTTCTGTCCAGGAGTGCTTAAACCCTTTATCTGTCGATTTAAGGAGAGCCATAGAAAAATAAGCACCATTGATGATATACTTCTGTTGCTTTTTATCTTTGGCTGAATAGGTGCCGTTAAGAAGGTCAAATTCTATGTTCATCAAACTATTCTGGATGGTTACATTGTTTTTTAATTCTGTAACAATGACATGTCCAGATGATTGGCCATGTAAATGGGTTGCTATTGTTACAGTAATTAACAGTAGTGATAAGGTTCGACTCATGTTTTTCAATATTAAAATCCAATTCTTCATGTGCTAGTTTTTAGCTAAAAGTTCTATTAAAAATATTATCCAATGAATTAATAAAAGTTTGATTCGCAATAATATAGCCTCATATTGCCTTATTGCCAATGCAATATTTATGACATGACGTGGTGTTGTAACCTTTAACTCATAAACTTAAATCAAAGATACGTTAATTAAATTTTAATTACATGTTGGCTGCAATGCTGTTTTTCTCACCATATTCATTGACCTTCTCAATTAGCCTAAGTTTCTTATCTTCATTTAGAAAGCTAGCTGTAAAGGAGTTCTTGGCAAGCTGCATGATTTGTTCCTGAGTCAGGTTAAGGGCATGGGCCACAGCCATATAATTCTCATTGACATAACCTCCAAAATAAGCAGGATCATCAGAATTGACCGTTACCATCATCCCTTTGTCCAGCATTTCGGCAATGGGATGTCTGGTCATATCATGCACCACTTTCAACTTAAAGTTTGAAAGTGGACATACTGTCAAAGGCATTTTTCGTTTCACCAATTCAGCCACCAATACAGGGTCTTCAAGCGATCGGTTCCCGTGGTCGATGCGCGAAACGTGCAGTATATCAATAGCTTCCCATACATATTCAGGTGGACCCTCCTCCCCTGCATGAGCTACAACAAGAAGTCCTTCCTGTCTGGCTTTATCAAAAACACGCCTGAATTTGGAAGGTGGATGGCCATTCTCCGAAGAATCCAATCCCACTGCAGTGATCCAATCTTTATATTGAAGAGCAGCATCAAGCGTCTCAAAAGCAGATGCTTCACTGAGATGACGTAACATCGAGACAATTAATTTAGAACTTATTCCCAAAGTTTTCTGCCCATCCATAAGCGCATGACGAATTCCTGAAATGACTTTGCCAAAAGGAATACCACGTGAGGTATGGGTTTGTGGATCGAAGAAAATTTCTGTATGTACAACATGCTGCGAATGAATCTTTTGCAAATAAGCCCATGTGAGTTCGTAAAAATCCTGTTCTTCAATCAAAACATTGGCGCCGCTGTAATAGATATCCAGAAATTCCTGCAGGTTATTGAATTGGTATGCCGCCTTCAATTCATCTACTGAATTATATTTCAATTTCAGGTTATTCCGCAGAGCAATTTTGAACATTAATTCAGGTTCAAATGTTCCTTCAATGTGAAGATGAAGTTCAGCCTTCGGAATTTCAGCAATAAATTGATAAATGGTAGTGAGCATACGTTTAAATAGTTATGAACTGATTAGAAATAATCCTTTAGCAACAACGAATTCAACAGATTGTTCGCTCTTTAATCCATGCAAAAGTAAACAACAAGACCGACATTTACAAAACGGACTGTTACTCAACTCCGAAAGGGGTTAATTTTCGTTCAGTAAAACGGTTATCTTTGCGCCTTCAAAAAAACAGGATAGAATGATTTCAGTTGATGGACTAACAGTAGAGTTTGGCGGATCGGCCCTTTTTTCGGACATCTCATTTGTGATTAACGATAAAGACAGGATTGCTTTGATGGGAAAAAATGGAGCAGGTAAATCGACACTGCTGAAAGTGATCGCGGGAGCCAAAACTGCCAATAAAGGAAGGGTGTCGTCGCCGAAAGATGCTGTAATTGCTTATCTTCCACAGCATTTGCTGACTGAAGACAACCGTACCGTTTTTGATGAAGCTGCACAGGCATTTTCGCGTATCAAAGGAATGGAGCAAGAAATTGCTTCCATGAATGAGGAACTGTCTACACGCACCGACTACGAATCGGACAGTTATTATACTTTAATAGAGCAAGTTTCGACCCTGAGCGAAAAATACTATTCAATAGAAGAAATAAATTATGATGCTGAGGTTGAAAAAATACTCTTTGGACTTGGCTTTACCCGTGAAGATTTAACACGACCCACCAGTGAATTCAGCGGTGGATGGCGGATGCGAATCGAATTGGCCAAGATTCTGTTGCAGAAACCGGATCTGATTTTATTGGATGAGCCCACCAATCACATGGATATTGAGTCGATTCAATGGCTTGAAGATTTCCTGATCAATGGAGCCAAAGCAGTGATTGTAATTTCACATGACCGTGCCTTTATCGACAACATTACGACACGCACCATCGAAGTGACCATGGGGCGTATATATGACTACAAAGTAAACTACTCGAAATACCTTGAATTGCGCCGTGAACGCCGCGAGCAACAGCAGAAACAATTTGATGAACAGCAAAAGTTCATTGCTGAAACCACCGAGTTTATTGATCGCTTCAAGGGGACTTATTCAAAAACACTTCAGGTGCAGTCGCGTGTGAAGATGCTCGAGAAACTGGAGATTGTCGAAGTGGACGAAGTCGATTCATCAGCCTTGCGACTGAAATTTCCACCATCGCCCCGCTCAGGTAATTATCCTGTAATTGTTGAAGATCTTTCTAAAAGCTATGGCGATCACCTGGTTTTTGGCAATGCCTCCCTTACCATTGAACGGGGTGAGAAAATTGCCCTGGTAGGTAAAAACGGCGAAGGTAAATCGACACTCGTCAAAGCCATCATGAACCAAATCGACTACCAAGGCAAAATGACCTTGGGACACAATACCATGATTGGTTATTTTGCACAAAACCAAGCCTCACTACTTGAAGAAGAACTGACTGTTTTCCAGACTATTGATGATGTGGCTGTTGGTGATATACGCACAAAAATTAAAGACTTGCTTGGGGCATTTATGTTCGGGGGCGACAATATCACGAAGAAAGTGAAAGTACTTTCTGGAGGTGAACGTCAACGTCTATCAATGATCAAATTGTTGCTCGAACCCGTTAACCTGCTTATTCTCGATGAGCCAACCAATCACCTTGATATGCGCACCAAGGACATTCTTAAAAGTGCACTGAAAGATTTCGATGGAACTTTGATTCTTGTCTCCCACGATCGTGATTTCCTCGATGGACTTGCTACCAAAGTATATGAATTCGGAAACAAGCAGGTTAAGGAACACCTTGGCGATATTTATAGTTTCCTTCAGAAGAAAAAGCTGGACAACCTAAGAGAAATAGAACGAAAAAATACTAAGTAGAATCAAACTTCAAAGAATGTTATTCAAATAAATAGACTAAGACATTGGCAACTCATTAAATGGAATAATTGAAGTTTCTCCTTTTCTTATATTCTATCATTTTCTCACCCTCTCTCCCCTCAACGCTGATGTAAAATATAAACAATGCAGTTGTATAAAATAGTAAATTTGTAATCCTTGCAATCTCTGCACTCAACCAATGACCTTGAGTGCTCGGGGTAAATGTTAAATTTGAAGAAAATATATTGACATATTTGACTTACCCATTATGGTCTAATATTTATTGTCATTTGAGCATTGTCGCTATTAAAAATAGCTTTCCACGCTCAATGGCGTTCAGATTCAAGCCATCTCACTGATGAAAGTCAGAATCTTCACGGACACTACCCAAGTTGCTTAACTGCTGTTAAATCTCCAGTACCACAGATGTTTTCTTTAATTTTGTTTATTCTTTTCACCCAGCCACATCAAAGCATCCATTACCAGCCTATTCTGAACATCAGAAGCAAAGGTGAATGATAATTCCTTGTTTGTATTGTGCTCATAGTCAATATCATTATGGCCCATATTGATGTAAATCATCCTATATTTCACATTGGTCCACACTACAGGATAATAGCCGCTATGCCATATCTCATATTGTTTTGGACCTGTACCCAGTGGATAACTCGTTGAATCAATTGACGCCAGGATATGTATGTCTGAATTCTTCCTCAAATCATTCTTCCAGCTGTACCACTCATTTGGCTGAGTCTTAAATTTTGCAGGTAAATGCTTCATGCCAGGATGTTTACCATCTTCCACTTTTAAGATGGCTGAAGTAGGTCTCCAGGTATTGCCTTGATATTCACCTGAACCCAGAAATGTGTTGTGATACCAGTCCCAGTTTTGTGGATAGGCTGAGGGAGTAAGAGCAAAAGCCGAAAAGTGAAAACCCATAAAGGCGCCGCCGTGATCCATATATTCCTGAAATGCTTTTCGCTGTGAAGTCGAATCAGGACGAGTATCAAGGAAGATAACTACCTGATAGTTGGACAGATATTCAGCATTCATATTGCTCCAATTGTTAGTCGATTCGTAACTGAACCCTTTATCAATACTTTGCTTTGAAAACCACTTATTCGCTTCATGTACAAAACTCACATGTGCCTGATCGTTGATCCCGGTATAAAAGGCAATGACTTTAAACTTTGGCTCTTTACCTTGCACAGTGGCCGATAATTTAAGGGTAAAAAGTATTATAAGCAGCAAAAATATTCTTAATAATTGTTTCATGGTTTGTTGATAATATGGGTTACTATTTTAGGACATGAAGTGCAAGTACTCTTTGGACATCGTAAACATTGACCGATTTATTGAACTTTTTAATGACGCTGGGTATGGTTTCACTCGAAATCCAGATCTTCATTTCAGCTTCAAGGTCAAAAGTACCGGCTGTTTCTATACTGAAGCGTGAAATACTTTTGTAGGCTATCGATAAATATTCAGTCTTGCCTCCAGTGATACCCTGTATATCAACCAATATCAGTCGTTTGGAAGTAAAAATAAATGTATCACGAATGAGTTTAAATCCCAATTCCATTACTTCACCTTCGGTAAGTAATTTGCCGTAATCGTTGTTTAACGATTCCTGGCTTACCACTCCTGCGTTGCCCAATAATGATGCAAAAAGTCCCATTTCTTTAGCGTTTAAGTTTTGAATACCAAAATAAAAAACTTACAGTTTTATCTCTTAAAATTTCAATCCAACGAGTAAAGTGGTAAAAGTGGTTTCATATTCCTTTACGTAGTTATTTTTATTTACAATAGAGTTATAACTACCATTTTGAACCCCATCCTTAACGATAAGGTTCTTACCCATTTGATACCTTAGATTGGAAAACAAAGTTAAATGAGGCGCAAATTCGAAATTCAGCCCCACTTCACCTAACCAACCACCTTTTTGTATCGCATGTAACCTCATATCGTAGTCTTGATCAATGATGACATTTGATTTAATTACAAAACTGGTTTCTTTTCCAACTGCAAATGAAGGAGAAATGAAACCTCTTCCAATCTGGTATTTTAATAGTAAAGGAATTCCTATGGTTTGTGAAGTAATGTCAACACTTCGACCAAATTTATCCGCAGTAGTTGTAGTAAGTTCTTCTTTATAAAGTCGTTCAGTCCAGATAGCTTCCATTTGAAATGAAAGCCGGTCATTGATCATTTGCATAGGAAAGTTTACAAATATTCCAATGGGGTTAGACTTAAAATCTTTGGCTGCGATTGTATTACTCTCTTCCTTGGAATACGTACCTTTTTTAGAGGGTAAAAATGAAATTTCATTCATTTGAATCCCTGTAAACACGCCAAACCTTGGCGAGTACATGTGCAAATCGCGTTCATAATTGATGCAATTGTTACCTTTACAAACCTCTTGTAAATAAGCTTTTGTAATTCTTGTCAATGACTTTGGATCATATTCAACCATCGGAATTCGATCTTGTATCTTTTTAGAATCGCTGAATACCGACCGCAAACTATCCTGATATATCTTATTGTGCAATATATAGGTAGGGGTATATGCAACAGCTATATTGCCTTCAGGTTTATATTTTAATAATACGTCTTCATTGGCTAACCCAGTCATTTTGCCTTCTTTCTCTTCAATATAAAAAGCCATTTCCTTATTTTTCGAGTTATAATAAAGACTGACATCACCCTTAAGGAGAACTTCGATAAATAATTGTTTATATACTCCCCTTACATTCACACGTTTGGCCACGTAATATTTATCATTGAACATCCTGTAAGCCTTTATGTTTCCAGGACGAAATCGAACTACCGGTTTATCTTTTGCCTTAAATACACAAATTTTTGCATTGCTAATCCCCCCCTTATCATTGATCCTGCCATATATCGTATCGTTCTTATTGGTAATAATATAGCCTTTTTTAAAGTTAATCTGCCCATTTACCAGAAATGAAAAGAATACAGCGAACACCAGCAAAAATGATTTTAAATAGTAGTTCATGATCAGTCTTTTTTTAGAATTAAATTCAAATAATAAATTCAAAGTTCCCGTCTCGTTAACTCTTCCATGCCACAACTATCAGGAATGTTTATTGATCGGGTAGAGTTCCTAATTTTCATAACCACTAACACTCTTTAAACGAATAGATTGACCTAAAGGTTGTAGAATATAATGAAATTATTTCAACGAGTCTGGTAAATATTGGCACTAATTTAAGCATAATCTTTATGAATTGCAATAAAATGTTTTTTTCTTTCTCAATATAGTTTAAATTTTGATTTTTATTTGGTAAGAAATAGGCAACTCACAATTATTTAAGGGTTGAATCCAAAGCTTATTTTTTTTGAATCCGATTGCATAGTTCGAATTGCATTTACAGCTAAACAAAGGAATTAATTTTCAAGGCAGAGTAAAATGTTCGTTAACTAAAACATTGAGATTTTTAAGACTCATAAGTTTAATTCCCTTTACGGAATATAAAACCATAAGAATAAACGAAACGATTATCAACAACTTGGCGTTCATGGGATAATGAGTTTGCCAAAGTTAAGTTTATTAGTCGGATTTACCCAATCTTTTCAGCAATAACTGATTAAATTATTTCATTCTCCGATAGAAATTGCTTCATACTAGCCAGTACCTTTTCTGAAAGTCTTGATTTGGCTTCTAAAGTAAAGCCTGATGATTGTTCGCTCATAATGATATTGGGGTACTTTGAAAATTCATCGAAATGCTCTCCTACTGCCACTTTATCAAAAATAGCATAAGACATTGGACTAACACAAATCCAGTTCAGAAAAGCTTCTTTATCGAAAGTCAAACCGATGGAAGTGTTGATCAATATAGAGTTACGCTTCTTGAAACTGAATTCGTTATCAGTAAGTACTAATGAATTTTTTGGCAAATGAAGGCTCACCACATCACAGTACAACATCAATTCATTGAGTGGTAAGAACTCAAATCCTTCATTCTCAAGTTCAAATTTACGGCTCCGGTTGAAATAAAATACCTTCATGCCAAAATGCCTGGCTGTACGTGCAACCATCGTTCCTAAAGTTCCCATTCCGATTATACCCATTGATTTGCCTCTCAGTTCAAGGGTTTCAGCTTGCCATTGATGGCTCCCCAATCCTTTCATCAAATAGATCAATTCGGCAAATATGAACTCCAAAGTTCCGTCATCGCCATAATCGCGCACCCCCTTTACAACAATATTCTGTTTGCGAGCCTGCACTATATCAACGTTTGCAGCGTTTTCATCATACAAGCTGCAGCACATTCCAATGTATTTCAGATTCGGTGACGCTCTTATCATTTCAGCAGTCACCTTGGTGTTCCAACTAACTAGTATACAATCAGAATCCCCAATTCTGCGAAAGATTTCATCATCCGTATCAGGAAAATCATTATAAATTGAAATAGCCGCTATGGATAGTTTGGCGATTTGTTCCAATACCTGATTGGTCAGGCTACAGGAGTCTATAATTGAGATTTTTTGAAATGTCATTAAAGGAATTTAGCAAATAAAGGCTCCAAAGGTTGTTTTAAACTAAAAATTCAACCTGTAAATATATTTCTATTTAAGTATTGTTTTCAAAATACCTAATGCTGGAATCGAAATTTAATTGTTTATTTACAAACCAACTGCGCATCTCAATTTTTAGCCATAGCAATAAACAAAAACTCAACCATTAATACTTTTTATAAGCCCTTCACGGGTATGATAAGTCCATGGAAACCGCGCACAGCATAGGAAATACGACCGTTGCGATTGCTGTTCCAATATTTCAGAGGTAGGCAAATTACATGCTTCACCCAATGCTATCAGTTTTCACATATCCAGTTTATACCCTTATCATATCATTGTCTTACCATTGTCATACCTTTGTCTTGTTAAAACCATATTAGAACGATATTAATATAATATATAAACCGTATATATATACGAATAAGATACGGTATTGTTACGGTTTATATACGGTTTATATACGGTTATAACAAGACAAGGGTATGACAAGAGTATGACTAGGGTATAATTCGATTCACCCCTTAAATAGCTGTAAGTTAAAGGAGTTTAAGACTTTAGGTGTTGGCCAGTGAGCGTATCATTCGGCATTGAGAAGTGGATTGGGTACCTTGCTAAGTTGAAATTCTACATGTCAATATAGAAAACCGAATATCCAAAGGGAAATTCTATTATGAAAGGTATAATCAATATCAGTTGAAACAATGAATGAGTCTTTCCATCATTTACATTTTTATGTAATACAAATATATATAATAAAACGCTTTTATAAAAGTGTTTTTTCATATTTATTTGTATTCTGTAAATGTATAAATGATGGAAAATCTGCATAACTCCTATATTTTAGGCAGCGACCAGGGAGCGCGGTAAGTGGCTTTGGTCATCGCATTGGCTTCGGGATCGTTGATGAATTCCTGCTTCTCGCCATCCCAATTCAGCTTGCGGCCTAAGCGGTATGCAATATTACCCATGTGCGAAAAACGGGCAATGTGAGCGGCTGTTTCGATATCGCAATTGGGTTTATTATGAGATTTCATGCAATCAATAAAGTTGGCAACATGCAAGTCGAGTCCCTTCTTGCCTCCCGGTTGGATAGGTACACTTACAAAGCCTTGCTTGACGCTGGTACTTTTGGTTTCGCCCATCACTTCCCAACCGTTACGATCGACAATCAGGGTTCCGTATTCACCGATAAAGGCAACGCCATGTCCGCGACGCTGAAACTGTACGCCATAAATGCCGATGGTATGATCCCACAAGATGCTAAAATCGCCGAAGTCATACATGGCCATCATGGTATCAGGCGTTTCCATTGCATCAGAGGGGAAAGCATATTTTCCGCCAGTAGAGCTGATGCTTTTGGGGACATATTTGTTCATTCCAAATAAAGCATAGTCGAGCAGGTGAACACCCCAGTCGTCCATTACGCCACCTGCATAATCCCAGTACCAGCGGAAAGAACCATGAAATCGGTTCTTGTTAAATGGCCGTGAGGGTCGTGAACCAAGCCACATATCATAATCAATTCCTGTAGGAGTAGCAGTATCTGCGACTACGGGGATTGATTTTTTCCACCCCACATACGACCATGCACGAACCGAACGGATTCGGCCAATATTCCCGGCATGAAGGTAATTGACAGCATCGAGCCAATGTGGATCACTGCGCTGCCACTGCCCTACCTGCACCACTTTGTTATATCGTTTGGTAGCTTTGACCATCAGGTTACACTCTTCGATAGTATAGCCCACCGGTTTTTCGCAGTATACATCTTTTCCGGCTTCCATGGCATAAATCATTGGTATACAATGCCAATGGTCGGGAGTTCCAACAATGACGGCATCAATATCCTTCTGCTCAAGCAGTTTTCTAAAATCTGCATATAGGACAGGCTTTTTGCCGGTCAGCTTTTCAACTTCAGCGGCACGTTTATTCAATACATTCTGATCAACATCGCACATTGCAGCACACACCACATTGGGCTGTTTTAGAAAAGATTTCAAATCTTCAAAACCCTGACCGTTGCAGCCTATTACTCCAACCACCACCCGATCGTTGGCTCCTACACATCCTGCATTCATCAGGGTCGGAAAAATACTTACTGCAGCCGCCACTGTGGCCGATTGTTTGATAAAAGTCCTGCGATCATTGGTCATTATAATACTATTTAAATTTTATTCTATAATTATTGTAACTCATATTGAATCTTTCTATTGTTGAAATATATTAAGACAAATTCAAGATTCCAGATTAATTCATTTGCCCAATAATCCTTGTAATCAGAGTCTATACTTTCGCTTAACTTCTTCATGAGGGATCACTCTACCTTCATCTACATCTTTTAATCCCTGTTCAATATCTGATTTTTGCTCATCATTCAATTCGTCCCACCAATCAACTTGTGGAACATTTGAATCTTTAACTGCTTTTAGATAATAGATAATTTCTTCATCTTCAAGCTTACATATCCATTCGATCAGTTCTAATTTTACAGAATCTTGTTTCATTTGACTTTTCAAATTTAGGTAAATGTAAATTATTTTCAAAGAAATGATAAGAATATCATAAAACTGAATCTTACGGCACAATTTATGTATTTCTAAATAAATTGTCTTTAAATTTGCACTAAAGGTAAGCAACCAAATTGAAAGAAAAAGCAAAAACAAAAAAACTGTGTATGAGACCCTATATTTTAGCCGAAACCAACTGGAAGACTGTCAAAGAAGAACATTATCAACTTGTTGTATTGCCATGGGGCGCTACCGAGGCGCACAATTATCATCTTCCATACAGCACCGATAATATAGAGGCAGAGGCACTTGCAGCAGAATCGGCACGTATTGCCTGGAAAAAAGGAGGCAAGGTAATCGTACTTCCTGTTATACCTTTTGGAGTAAATACAGGTCAGTTTGATGTGCCACTCGACATGAATCTGAATCCATCGACCCAGTTTGCCATACTTGACGATATCATTGTAACACTCAACAGGCAAGGCATTTATAAACTGATCATCCTAAATAGCCATGGAGGAAATGACTTCAGGCAAATACTTCGTGAGCTTGGATTGAAATACCCCAAAATGTTTCTTTCGGAAGTGAACTGGTACAAGGTTAAAGAGGCCAGCACCATTTTTGAAGATCTTGGTGAACATGCAGGGGAAGTTGAAACCAGTCTGATGATGTACCTGAAACCGGAATGGGTATTGCCACTTTCGGAAGCAGGTGACGGAGCGGCAAAAAAGTACAAGTTCAGTGCCATGCACGAAGGCTGGGGCTGGGCAGAACGTCGCTGGACCAGTGTTACCAAGGATACCGGCATCGGTAACCCAGCCAAAGCAACAGTCGAAAAAGGGGAAAAGTTTTTCAAACTGCTCACTGAAAAGATTGGAACCTTTTTATACGAGGTGGCAAGTACTGAGAAGGAAGATTTTTATTCGTAGGGGCGCCCCTGTGTGGGCGCCCTCTTCAGCCTGTGTGGGCGCCCTCTTCAGCCTGTGTGGTCGCCCTTTTAACCCTGTGTGGTCGCCCTTTTAACCCCTGTGTGGTCGCCCTTTTAACCCTTAGTGGTCGCCTTTTTAATATCGAAACAAGAATTCTACCATTCACGTTTATGGATTAAACAATATTCTTACAAAACTATCGTATAGTTACAATGCAAAGTATACTCATCATTCTGTTCATAACATTTTTGGGATTTGGTACTCCTGAAAAACCATCCGATGAAAAGACCTGGCCCGCAGAACTAAATACGGCCAAAGATGCAGCCTATCTGAATGAGCTGGAACAAGAGGTCATTCATGAACTTAACAAAGTGAGGAGCAACCCCAAACGTTATGCTCAAGATTATATGGAACCCCTCAAGGCGGCCTATAAGGGCAAACTATTTAACGTTCCGGGACAGACGATTCCTGTCCAAACGCAGGAAGGTGTCTTTCCCCTTGAAGAATGTATTAAAGTATTGAAAAAGACTCCTTCACGACCTATTCTTCAACCTTCCAAGGGATTGGCAAAGGCGGCCAAAGAATTGATGATCGACCAGCAAAACCATGGTGGAGTGGGTCATGTTTCCAGAAGAGGCGCCAACCCTCAGAAGCGCATTGAAAAATATGGTGAATGGGATATTTGTTCATCGGAAGATATCACTTATGGAAGTTATGATGCACAGGCGATTGTGATCTCCCTGCTCATTGATGATGGTGTTCCCAACCGTGGTCACAGGGAAAATATTCTGAACCCTTGTACCCGCTTTGCCGGCGTAGCCAAAGGCGGACATCCAACCTATAAAGTGATGTGTGTGATTGATTACGCAGGCAATTACCAATCAAAATAAATTATTTACTATTTAACTATCTATTATTGAATCTAATCCTGCCACGAAGGCACAAAGACTCAAAGATTCACTAAGTTTATATAGCTCATATTCAACACTTTGTGTTGCTTTGATACTTAGAGTCTTAGTGGCAGGTTTAGACTTATCAGAGTGGATTAAAACCATTTAACTATTTAACCTTTTAACCATCCTTTCTATTAACGATTGAAGATTAACGATTAACGATTTTACATTGGAACCATTTAACCATCCAACCTTTTAACCATTTAACCATCCAACCCTTCACCCATCTAATCTTTTAATAAGATCAAATCATCTATCACTTCTTCATTCCTTACTTCAATGATTGCCGATTCCTTTAGCCGGGTTGAAACAATCAGGCTAACTATCATTAGTCCAATAAGTACCAGTAATGGATTTCCCATCGATCCATCTACATTGGATTTAAAAATATCCAATCCAAAAATAAAGGCAATCCCTGAAATCTGTCCCATCATCAATAATAAACCGTTTGAAGAACCTTCGGAAGCGGGATAAGTAATTTCAGCGCCGTATTGAAATCCTATTGGCCCGGAGCTGAGTAAGAAGAAACCCAAAACTCCTCCGGAAAAAAGAATGGTATAATAGTTTGTTGCATAAGCTATTCCGATCAAACCAAGAGTTGCGCCCACCAAAGCAATTTGAATAAACGGCACCCTTTTACGGTAATGATCTGATAGTATGGGGATAAGCATTGCACCGGCGATACCCCCTGCAATCATCACTCCACCTGTGATACCAGCCTGTGTAACTGTAAAATGACGTGGATTGAGGATTCCTTCGATCCAGGTAGTCACACTGTTAAATACTCCCAAGCCGATAAAAAATATAAGCATCAGCCAACGAAAGTTTCTGGAACGGAAAATGATTTTAAAACCATCCAGAACAAGTGCACGCTCTTCCTGTCCTGGTAAGCAGGGAGCAGTAGGAGGAGCCTCTCTGGCCATCATGATAAATATTAGAGCGGCGATCACTGATATGATTCCATAGATAATGAGCATTCCGCCAATGCCAGAACTGATTGAAAGGAATGGAGTTAGAATCATTCCGGCCAATATTCCAATATACATTGACAACGTTCCAAGACCAGATGCTGTAGCCCTTTCGTTGATCGGGAACCAACGGGCTGAAAGTTTTGTGATGGCATTCAATAAAAAGGGTTGCCCAACTCCGATTCCCAGTTGAGAAATGAGCAGCAAATCGAAACTTGTACCTGCAAAACCACGTGTCATTCCAAATATACCAGTCAGCAAAGCTCCTATCCCTACGCCGATCCGGATGCCATACCTGTCGATGATCCACGAAGCAGGAATTGAAAAAAGAATAAAAACTACCATAAAACTCATGGACAGAATTCCAATCCACAGTTCAGAAACTTCATAAAAGTGAGCAGCTTCGCTTGTAATGGGAGCAAAAGTGATCCACAGAAGCTGGTTCATAGCGACGATGAACATATAGACTGTCAGCATGACCCACCGGTATCCGTAAACTTTGAATTCTAATTTCTCCATGACCACTGATGGGTTTAAGATTCAATTGAATGAAATTACTTTGGTAAATATAAAGCAAATATTTCAATCAAAACTTGCAATGGGTAACAAAAGCAATTGATGGTACAGATTATAGTTTTCATGATCGAAGCAAACGAAATATACCTTTGTGATCTGATCATTTACTGACAAAAACTGAGTGACCGTCTTAATGGCAATCTCAGCAGCTTTTTCCTTAGGAAATCCATAAATTCCGGAGCTTATATTTGGGAAAGCAATGGTTACCAAACCTTTATAGAGGGCTAATTTCAATGAATTAAAATACGCATTTTCTAACAATTTGACTTCATTGTTGATGTCTCCATTCCAAACGGGACCTACAGTATGGATTACAAATTTAGCCGGAAGATTGCCTCCAGAAGTTATCACAGCCTGACCTGTTTCACAACGGCCATGCCGGGCCACTATTTCGCGGCATTCATCCAAAATTTCAGGTCCGCCAGCCCTATGGATGGCCCCATCTACACCTCCGCCACCCATAAGCGACGAATTGGCAGCATTGACAATGGCATCGACTTCGATTTTGGTGATGTCGCCCTGAAGAAGGAAAATTCGATTGGTTGGGTTATTCATAATCGTATTGCTATCATTCAAATATAGCACTTTCTTTTGGAAAAAACAAAGGACATCTGGGTTCCAGATGGCCTTTGTTTCTGCTCAGCAGGTGACTAGTGTCGTGTCAAAGCTAATACGTCGCAGCAATCTAATTGAGGTGATATTCGCTACTTAAACATTCTTAGAATTCTACCAATCACCTGTCAATTCGATAAGTGCAGAGCACCTAAAATATTTGTAGAAATAGGTAAAATACAGCAACCCCAAGGGGCAGCGCACCGTAATTTATTTCGAAATATTACGGTGCGCTGCACCTTCCATTGTTCATTCAATACTGGCTTTCTACAAATATTGAAGGTGCTCTGCACCAGCAGGTGACCTGGAATTTTACTCAGCAGGTGACTTGAAGTCACCAGCTGAGGGGTGCTCTATTGTTTGGCCATTTTCAGGGCTTCGGTGGTGGTGAAGTATTTAGTAATCATATTAGGAACTTCCCATTCGGGTAATTTGCCATCTTTCAGGTAACTTAAAAAACGACCGGTGACTTCTCCAAAATGAGCTTCATGTCCTACTTTGTACTGGTCGGGAATTTCAACCGTCCATAATTTATCAGACAACTTTACCAGTTTCAACCCAGGGTATTTGGCAGCAATATCCTGATCCACAGCTTTCTTCAAACTACCTTCAAAAGTCGTCAACCCTTCAGTAATATTGGCTTCAATATATACAGTTGGCTTATACGCTTCCTCTTTACCCTGCTTAATCACTACGTTACAAAGCTTTCCACGCATAGTACTGTTATGTGAATCACCAGCGCCTTCGGAGGCTTCAAAATTCCAGGTAACAGAAACTTTGGCAACTTTGTCTTTCAGCTTATAAACGAATTCACCGTTTGAATAGACTTTAAGCTTATTGTTCTCTACATCTTTTTTAAGTGATTCAGGAAATTCTTTCAGTGAAGTAACTTTTTCGAATTGTGCCAGAGTAAGATCGGTTCCCCAACGTTTAGCCGAGATGATTTGAACGTCAGATTTATTCAGTATAATTTCAGGGAATGCACCCCACTGAATCAGGTCCACCAGGTGAGTAGTCACATCTATGATACCTTCGCCTTGTTGGGCAGTATCAAAGAACCAGAATGGACGTTTGACCGCATTACCAGAAACTATTTTAGCGAAATAATGTACACTTTCCTCAGTAATGGCAGGCTCTTCAGGAGTTCCTTCCACCAAACCGCCAAATACATCGGGGATCTTGGACAGTTCGCGTTGAATGATGGTAGTAATTTCACTACGCTCGGTCATGATATCGTATAATAGAACACCCTTTTCCTCAGCAGTCTTGAAGGCTTGTTCGAGTACCAGGAAACCTTCAGAATTGATAACCATTGGCTTATCGGCCAGCACATTGAGACCAGCCTCCACTGATTTTTGGATGTATTCAATCTTTTTGGCATTGTTACCTGCAAGTATCACCACATTGCCTGGCTTATCGGCCAGCATTCTTTCAAGATAATCAGGTTTAATATATACGTTTTCGATCCATGTAGTAGGGTTCTCAGGACGTTTATTATAGCCATCGACAAGAGCCAGATGGGCAGTTACGTCAGATCCGTCAGGGGCATAAACATAAACGTCTGGATCAATTTGTTCGTACATAGACTTTTGAATCAGGCCTGCATGGAAATGTCCCGGATCAAGGGTCATCAGCTTGACTTCACCTTTGGCTCCAGTAAATTTACTCATGGTTTTTCCTTTTTCAGCAGTTTTCGGGCCACCACCTGCACAGGCAGTTAAGATGGCAGTTAAAGCAATAGCGGATAGTATCTTTTTGTTCATCGTTTTATTAAGTTTATTCTTTAATCTATGATATTAACATCAATCGTATCTAATAAAGCCCGTAAATACACTTTTAAAGAGAGTGCAATATGGGTAGGGTGATATATGTAATAAGCCAAAAGTAACAAAATAATGCTACATTTAAGTCAAAGTTAAGTTATAAGTTCATCAAATTGAAAATACGCAAACCACCGGTTGCCTTTTTGTACTTTCAATTTACCCAATTTACCCAATTTACTGATCCAGACAAACCTATCTCCATTAATTACTTTTACGAAAGAATGAAAAAAAATCGTAAATTTGTATCAGCATGTTAAAAGAAGAGCACATTATCTATTCGGCAAAGCAAGTTGATGAAGATTTTGACTTTGCAAATGTTTTATATTAGGCAAATCATTTTGCTCTATCTCTATTTTGGGCACATTTATCACTCGAAAAACTTACAAAAGCACTTTGGATAAAGACAAATGAAGGCAATACACCTCCTTTTGTTCATAATGTACTCCGGTTGATGAATCAAACGGATGAGTATTTTTCAGATGAGCAATTACAATTCATCAATGAAATGAATACCTTTCAAATAAAAGGTCGTTATCCTGATTATGCAGAGAATCTTGAAAAACAATAACAAAGGAAATTTGCGAAGAATATTTAACAGAAACTAAAAAGATGATCCTATGCTTACAAGGGAAATTGCAATAAAACAGGCCACTGATTTCATTTTAGAATGCTTTAAAAATGGGATAAGTATCAAAAGAGCAATCCTATTTGGTTGTGTTGCGAAAAATGAACAGCGAGAATATTCTGATATAGATATCGCATTAATATCCGATCAATTCACGAATAATTTTATACTAAACAACAAATTGACATCCAAAATAAATATTCGGTTCCCATTGATTGAAGTTCATCATTTTAATTCAGATAATTATAAAAAAGGTGATCCCTTTATCAATGAAATCAATTTTACAGGATTTGAATTAAAATGGCAAATACCCAAAAATAAAACAATTTAAATGATCCTTCCCCCTCATTAGTATACATTGGAGATTTGATAGCAACTTCGGGATTACCATCAAAAACAATGATCTGATCAATTATATTTAAATCGACGAGATTTTGTCAATAACTTAATGTTCGGGTAGTACAACAGATTCCCTTTTTACCTACCTTTGAATCCCTGCTAATAATTTTAAGTGCAGAAAACCAAAATGTCTGATTGATTGAATTCCAATAGTATGGCTGGAGAAAAAAAGAATTACCAACAAAATCAAAACAATGCAAAGATGACCATTGATCAGGTCAATGCGCAGTATGGAAAGATCCCGCCACAGGCAATTGAAGTGGAAGAAGCTGTGTTGGGTGCATTGATGCTTGAACGCGATGCCTATATTACAGTTGCCGATATAATAGATACCAAAAGTTTTTACAAGGAAGAACATCAGAAGATATTTGAGGTCATTAAATACCTGTCAACCCATGAGAAGCCTGTAGATTTGCTCATGGTAACCCAGGAACTGAAGAACCTGGGCAAGCTGGAAGAGGTGGGAGGCCCCCTGATGATTACCCAGTTGACTTCGAGGGTTGCCTCGGCAGCTCATATTGAATTCCATTCACGCATTATCGCCCAGAAGTTTATACAGCGCGAGATGATCCGTGTATCCACTGAAATACAGACCAAAGCTTATGATGACACCATTGATGTGGACGATTTGATTGACTTTTCGGAAACGGTACTTTTCCAGGTAGCCGAAGGAAATATCAAAAAAGAAACTCAGCCCATCAAACCGCTGTTAAGGGAGGCAGCATTGCTGATCGAGGAAGCATCGAAACGTGAAGACGGCCTGAGTGGGGTGCCAAGCGGCTTTACAGCCATGGACCGTATTACATCAGGTTGGCAAAAAACCGACCTTGTCATTGTGGCTGCCCGCCCATCAATGGGAAAAACAGCCTTCGTTTTATCTATGGCCCGCAACATGGCCGTTGAACACAAGGTACCTGTTGCTCTTTTCTCCCTTGAGATGTCCTCACTCCAATTGGTGAACCGTTTGATCTCAGCAGAAACAGAGTTGGGTGGCGAGAAGATCAAAAACGGTCGGTTGCAAGGCTGGGAATGGGATCACTTCCACCGCAAACTGGCCATTTTAGATGATGCCCCACTTTTTATCGACGACACTCCTGCCCTTTCGATCTTTGAATTCAGGGCCAAATGTCGCCGACTTAAGATGCAGCATAATATTGGCGCCGTGATCGTCGATTACCTCCAGTTGATGACTGCCGGAACCGACAGCCGTGGTAGTCGCGAACAGGAAGTTAGTTTGATTTCACGTTCTCTTAAAGCCATTGCCAAAGAGTTGGACATCCCGGTCATGGCCCTCTCACAGTTAAACCGATCGGTCGAATCTCGTGAAGGAAAACGCCCGCAACTATCCGACCTTCGTGAATCAGGAGCCATCGAGCAAGATGCTGACATTGTATTGTTTATTCACCGCCCTGAATACTACGGAATTACGGAAGATGAAAACAACAATTCGCTGATCGGCGTTGCAGAAATTATCATTGCAAAGCACCGTAACGGGGCAATTGGCGATGTCAGACTTTCATTTAAGAAAAACTTAGCTAAATTCTCCGATATGGAAAATATTATTCCTGAAGAGATTGGCGGCGGACAATACGGACAAAAAATGCAGTCAAAGATGAATGATGATTCAGGTGGTGACCCCTTCCGCAGTAAACCAGGAGCCATTCCAGTCAATTCTTCATTCGAAGAAGATAAATTCAGCCATTATGGAAATTCGGGAGGCGATCATGTTCCGTTCTGATAACTGGCGTAAGTGGATCATACTAGTGGTCATGGTGTTGCTTATTCAAACAACATACGCAGCTTATATTTTAATCCCCATGGATGAAAAGCAGACCAACCATTTAAAGGCTTACGGCATTACTTTCTGGACCCTTGAACAGGGCGTAGAAGTTAAATGGCTGCTCAATTACCGGGGCGGAAGTTTCCTGATACAGCAACAACAGGCCATTTCAAATGAATGTTTGGTAAGGGGGGTAAGTTTTGAAACCCTGGCTGATGGACAGGCTAATAATCTTCTGGCTGACATCTCGCGTGAGGATGTCAATCAGGATGCAGTTAGCTTGCAGAAAATACCCAGAATTGCAGTTTACTCGCCTCCCAATAAGCAACCCTGGGATGATGCAGTGACATTGGTTTTAAAATATGCTGAAATCAAATTTGATGTTATTTACGACGAAGATATCCTGAACGGGAAGCTGAAAGATTACGACTGGCTGCACTTGCATCATGAAGATTTTACCGGTCAGTTTGGGAAATTCTTTCAGGCTTACCAACATGTTCCATGGTATCAGGAGGAAGTGCGTACCAATAAGGAACTCGCTCAGAAATTGGGATTCATGAAAGTCTCTGAAATGAAAAAGGTAGTTACCCGGGATATTCATCAGTTCATAGAAAATGGAGGATTCCTGTTCGCTATGTGCGCCGCCACCGACACGTATGATATTGCTCAGGCAGCACAGGGAGTCGATATCTGTGAATCGATGTATGATGGTGACCCGGCTGATCCTGATATGAATAGCAAGCTGGACTTTGGAAATACTTTAGCATTCCAGAATTTCACCATCAACCGGAATCCTTATGAATACAATTTCTCGAACATCGATGTTACATTAACCCGCAAAGTCGCACGTGAACAGGATTATTTCACCCTGTTCCAGTACTCTGCAAAATGGGACCCAGTTCCTACCATGCTTTGTCAAAATCATGATAATATGATAAAAGGCTTTATGGGACAGACTACTGCCTTCAACAAAAATCTGGTGAAGCCAAACGTTCTTGTGATGGGCGAAAACAAAGCAGCCAATGAGGCCAGATACATTCACGGCGAACTGGGTAAAGGGTTCTGGACTTTTTACGGAGGTCACGACCCTGAAGACTTTCAGCATTTTGTTGGCGATCCGGCTACCGATCTAAACCTCCATCCCAACTCCCCAGGATACCGATTAATTCTGAACAATGTGTTATTCCCAGCTGCCAAGAAGAAAAAGCAGAAGACGTAAGAAGTGGTCAGTAATCAGTAAAAGTATAACAGACAAAAATTGTGAAATCATTTTAAATTGTTAACTTTGAAATATCGCCTTGTAATTTTATAAAACCGCTTAAGAATCGTATATTTGTGAAACATGATAAAAAAAGTACTATTGAAATAATGTTGCTGCTTTAATAATATCACTTATCACTTTTAAATTTCAAAGACTATGAAACAAATAGCTGTTACTATACCCGACAATAAAGAATCCCTCTTCATTGAGCTTTTAAAAAGCATTTCATTTGTTAAAGAAATTAAAACTATTGAAGATTTTGAAATACCGGAAGAACAGAAAGAAATAGTCAGACAACGAATTAAAGCAAGTGAAACTGACCCTTCCAGACTTTTAGAATGGGACGAAGTCAAAAGCAATATAAAATGCTAAAGAAATTTACCATTGATATTGAACCTGAGGCAGTTGAAGATATACAAAAGGCAGTTGACTATTATAACCAAAACCAAGACGGCTTAGGAAAGCGCTTTTTTAATACTATTGATCAACATTTTAACTTTTAAAAAAAGAATTACACTTCCTTTGCTGTACGTTACGATGATATTCGTTGTATGAAAGTTAAAAAATTTCCATATACTATACATTACCAAATACATATAGAACAGAACTCAGTAAGTATTAAGGCTGTTTTCTGCACTTTCCTAAATCCTGACAAATGGGAAAAGAGGATAAAATAGCCGATCGATGGGAGGAAGTACAGACACAAAGTTTCAAGTTCCATATTGCCCACCAACCGGCGATTTGTAACTTGGAACTCCCCTTCTCACTTTCTCACCTTCTCATTTTTCTCCTCTTCTCAACTTCTCCACTATTCATCTCCAAACGATACGCCCATCTTTCTTCCTTTCATAACCAACGGATTATCAGGATCAACCAATCTTAATTTGCCCCCCACTTCTTCGAGAGAGACTGTTGTCAGATCATTGTTTCGCAAGGCCACCATCGTTCCAAAGTTACCTTCAGCAATACATTGTGCAGCATAAGCGCCATAACGTGTTGCAAGGATACGATCCATTGGGGTAGGACTTCCGCCACGCTGAACATAACCTAGAACGGTTTGCCGGGCTTCAACATCCACTCGTTCCTGAATTGATTCAGAAAAGAATCTGGCAGCCGACATTGATTTTGGATGATCAACTCCTTCAGCTACAACGACAATAGAATACGGCTTGTTATGTTTATAACGCCATTCAATTGCATTGCACACTTTATTCATGGAATGTTTAATTTCAGGAATCAAGATAATATCTCCCCCTCCCGCCATTCCGGCATACAGTGCAATCCAACCAGCATTGTGACCCATAACTTCAATAATCATTACACGACCGTGCGAGTTGGCCGTACTGTGCAAACGGTCTATGGCCTCTGTAGCAATAAAAACTGCTGAATCAAAACCAAAGGTCGTATCCGTTCCCCAAACATCATTATCAATGGTTTTGGGAATACCAATAACATTTAATCCGATTTCGGACAACAGATGAGCGGTTTTCATGGTGCCGTTGCCTCCAATGCAAACCAAGCAATCGAGTCCAAGTTCATGGTAAGTCTCCTTAATCAAGTCGGGTTTTTCATTGTCTTCGGCTGTTATAATTTTGAAGGGTTTTTCTCTTGAAGTGCCTATTATGGTTCCTCCAAGAGTTAAAATACCTGACAAATCTTTCTCTTTCAACTCTACATATTGCTTGTGAATCAGACCTGTATATCCTGATGAGAATCCAATTACTTCCATACCGTAAGCAACAATGGCAGTTTTACCAACTCCTCTGATTGCAGCATTCAATCCGGGACAATCACCACCTGCAGTCAAAATACCAATGCGTTTAACTTTCCCTTGTGTCATAAAAATCGTTTATTATTGTTTGCAAATCATCAGTTAATAATTGTTCTACGAAATTACACAAACCATTTCATTTTCAATCAATTTATATTTTGAGAATTCATTTAAAGAGGAGAAAAATCATTTACATGTCCAAACACCTTGTTTTTTTCAATATAATCAATACCCAAACAACTTTCTTAATGAAGTTTTTTATAACTTTGTCGATATCAACTAAAAACTGTATAAAATTATCAATCCATTAAAATTATTTCCAATGAAGAAAATCTATTCACTCTTACTGGCTGGTACCATTGTTTTTTCCATGGCATCGTGTCAGGGTGGTCAGAAGAAAGCCGGTGAAAAATCGGCTAAAGATACAACAGCTGTATTGGCTGCTGTTCCTGAAATAAACACTTTATCTGCTGAAGAAACCAGCGCAGGTTGGAAATTGTTGTTCGATGGAACAACTTCAACTGGCTGGAGAGGCTACAACAAAACAGAATTCCCCAAAGGTTGGGAAGTGGTTGATGGAACTCTGCATTGTATTGGTACCGGTACCGGAGAAGCAGGCGCTGAAAACGGTGGCGATATCATTTATGACAAGAAATTTAAAAACTTCCAACTAAGAGCAGAATGGAAGATTTCAAAAGGTGGCAATTCCGGTATCTTTTATTTAGGTCAGGAAGTGAAAGGTTGGCCAATTTACAAAACTGCTCCAGAAATGCAGGTATTGGACAATGACAATCACCCAGATGCTTTATTGGGAAAAGACGGTAACCGTAAGGCCGGCTCTTTGTATGACCTGATTCCTGCCAAGCCACAAAATGCAAAACCTGCCGGTGAATGGAACTCTATTGAAATCATTTGTTTCAAAGGAACCGTTGTTCACAAACAAAATGGTGAAACGGTTCTTGAATATCATTTGTGGACTGACGATTGGAAGAAATTGGTAAAAGAAAGCAAATTCCCTGAACTGAATCCAGATTGGGCCAATGTAGCCAAAGAAGGATTCATCGGATTCCAGGATCATGGTGACAATGTTTGGTACCGCAGTGTAAAAATTAAAGAAATGATGGAATAAAAACCCAATGATTTATTAAACAACAAAAGCCTCCTGAAAAGGGGGCTTTTGTTGTTTAAAAGTTAATTACACGCTATTTCAAAAATTGACATAATAATTCAAATTCTTCTAAGCCAAGGTCATCTCAAGGTGTCGTCTTTTGAGAAAGTATCGAAATATACGCAAATGCATTTATCATTCCATGTGCAATAATCAGAGGCAATAACTTCTTATACCGATAATAATAATAACCAAAAACCAATCCCAAAGGGATTATAGAGAATAACATCATATATCCCTGGTAAGTATGATACGATATTCTGATTAGCAGACTACATCCAATTACTAAAACAGGAGAATATTTTTCAAGCCTTTTAAACAGATATCCCACCAGAAGAACTTCCTCATAAACAGAGTTGATCACCAAAATCAATGCCATGCTGGTAAAATCGCCCTTACTTGTGAACTTAACATGTTTTACAGTCTCTTGATCCACCACATTTGCAAGCTCAAATAGTCTATAAGCAATCCCTCCAATCATATTTCTGGCAACCATCAAAAGTAATCCTATCCAGATTAGCCGAATCGTAAAGTCAAGGTTAAAATCTTTGAGACTCCAGCCACGGACTTTTAAAATCCAGGCAATCATCAAAAGGGCAATTACTTCATATATGACAATGAAATAATCCCCCTGACTGGTGATTCTATAGGTCCAGGAACGATCGAAAGTGGAAGTCACAATAAAAAAACCACGTGTAGAAGAGTACATAAATAGTCCAAACCCTACAATTAACACTATGATCAATTCAACAAATGGTGGAAGATTTTTAATCCATTTATTGATTTGTCCAAAGCTTTTTATCTTCTCTGGTTGAAGTACCACTGATTCTTCCATCACAATTTATTAATTGATCACTATAATCTTATCCATTTTGACCGCCTCGTTTTTTTGTAAAATACGGTATATATACATTCCTTTTGCCAGTTGTAGAGAACCTATCGGGTAATCTCCGCTGAAATAATCTTCCTTTAACAGAGCTCCTGAATAGCTATAAATTTCAATCTTAAGGGCCTCATGGTTATTCGATTGAACCCTTACTACTGAAGTACTTACAATAGGATTTGGAAACACTATCACCTGATCGCTTTTAATTGTCTGAATATTGCCCCAACCTTGTTTGAAAATAGTATCACAATCATTGAATCTGGGATTTAGATATAACAGCTCATTGTTCTCTCTCAAACATAGCAATTCTCCTTCAGTTGGAATATAACCTCTTGTCACAGCTCCGATTCCTTCTATCCAGGTGATCTGGCCATCAAACGCTATCCGCTTAAGCTTTTTATTGGCCAAAGTAATGGTATCTACTTTTAACACTGTCTGTTTTGAATAAATATCACTTAATGCGTAAATATTAAATTCATCACCCTTATTTAATTTGAAATCATACAACAAGGCATATTTATTAAATGAAGGATCGAATACGTAAACCTTTTGAGCAATTGTATCTTCCCGCATCATGTAAGCAAGGTACTCCTTCTCTGAGGTTGGTTGTTCCCTCTTTTTATAAAACTTGTTGTACTTAACATTATCGACAATAGTATCTCCTTTGAAGTAAACATTGTAAACATCATAATATACACTTCCAATACAAGATTTACAAGTCGTATACATTTCATCCACATACTTCCATTGCTTACTTTCACTAATGAAAGGTTCATAAGGCGTTGGTTTTACTAAACTCAAATCAAATTTACAGTCTGTAGATTGATTGCTGCTATAAACTCCAAGGATGCTGTCATGAAAACAATTTAAGCTACCGCCTTGATTTGCATCTAACATTCCATTGATATAGTCATAAGGTAAAAAATAATATTTTGTAGCCCCAATCGTTTCTATGATTGTATCTCTCAAGGTAATCTGATTCGAACTGGTCTTGAAATTATAATCAACAGCAAGCCATTTAAGCCGGGCAGAATTGATGATAACCGAACCCGTATCTGCTACTACTGCATAAGAATCATCCTTTTTAGATTCGTTTAACATTCCAGTTACCTTGTACCGATCGTTGATCTTGGCAGAAAAGTAATACAAGGTATCAAACTTATTGTTGTTCAGAATATAAGTTACCCCTGCCTTGTAATAAGTAACCACATTACCCAGCACACGGTAGGTGTAACTTTTAAATGGATAACTATACCCAATCATGTCCTTTTTCAGAAGCTGACAATTCTGATCTCCAACGATGGTATCCCTTAAATACGAAACCCTTAAATCGCCGTGTGATTCCATATATTCTGCATTGTAAATCCAATAAGCGGTTTTAGGATTCCAATCATGACTGTATCCCTGAATTGAAATCAACAACAGTACAAGTATTAAACTTCGGGTAATCGGTAAATATTTCATTGCTGATCGTATTTTTCAATTGAAATGTAACCATTATATATCAGCCGTTTACCAAAATAAAAGAACTCTATTTTTGATAATAAACATTTCAAAATAAAATGTTTTTTAGATTGACAACAAGGCTTGATTTATTGTTTATAAATATACAAAAAATTAATCATAAACTATTCATTCAAAGATAATATTTTTTTATGTAGTATTCTGTCAATTACAAATCCATATTTTAATCAACAAACATTATTATGCTGCATAAGAGTACCTTTAATCCAACCACATTTATTTTTTTAACTTAACATTAAAGAACAACTTGAAATAATCAGTTAAATAAGGTTTCAGAGGGATCTAATTTGTCAAGTTTATTTTTGGGGAACATAAAAGAAAAATTCTTCTGTAGGCCTGATAAGTATCTGACCGCTGCCACCACTGCCGGACCAACCCATTTCTGAGGACCCTGATTGTCCTTCGGAACCATTTCTTCCATTGGGATCTCCGCTGCCGCCACTACCGCCACTACCGCCATTGCCGCCACTTCCATTAAATCCACCAGAACCACCTGAACTGCTGGCTTCAATCACATTTTGATACTGCCATGCATCATCGGTAAAGTACAAGGTGATGTTTCCACCATATCCTCCTTGTCCTCCAAATCCACCGTCACCGCCCCAGCCGCCATCTCCGCCATCTCCGCCGGGTCCATATCTTACATCTTCCACTTCAACCTCAATTACCTCATCCACATAAACTGTTTCATCTACTTCAACATCAATCTCTTCTATCACTTCTTTGCCATCAGCATCAGTTGTCTTTTTGGTACCTTTCCGCATTACTTTTTTTATCACAGGCTTCTTAACTATCTGTTTTTCAATGTGTTTTTCAATCCACCTTTCACCCTCGAATCCCTGTCCTCCTGATCCGCCATTTCCGCCATCTCCGCCTGAACCTCCAGAACCGCCAAAAGACGAAACCTTCAGTTTACCTCCATCAGGATTGATAAGGTAACTTTGTTCCTCGCCTGTCCAAAGATTTTGTGCATACACGTACAGCAAATCTACATTCAATATCGAGTCGCGGTACAGATCGACCCAAATACCCATTTCAGGACCATCAGATCCCGACTCACCATTTTGCCCGTTCTGACCATCGAACCCATTACTTCCTGATGAACCAGTACTTCCCCTCGATCCGTCAAATCCCGAACTGCCTGAATTTCCACTAAGATGCAGATTATAAGCATGTTTGTAATCTAGCAGAACTGCAAAAGTATCAGCTACCGAATTATTGCGCAATGAGTTGATAATCAATGCTGCCCTATGCCCGTCAACCTTTGTAAAATCAGGATCAATGGTAAATTTTCCGTTTTTCCAACTTCCTCCCAGTGTTGAAAACTGAAAATAATCGGATTCACTGCTGTTTCGTAAATTATTATATATCCTTGTTTGTCCATTGTTAAATTCAGTATAGAGTTCTCCCCTGATTTGGCTCCCCGGAGCTTTGTCGAAGCTATTGGTAGGTCGATATACGATTCTCGTTTCATAGTTCAATGGGAGGAGCAGTTCCTTTTTCAATTCGGGTTGCTTCCGGGGATAAGCTTTTATGTTAATATATTTTCCCATTGAAGGCACCAGTTGTTCATTGACCGAAATTCGACCTGCAAAATCAGTTCCTCCTGTGACATCAACTTTATATTTCAGCCACCAGACTGATCCATCCAACAGGCCCACTGTTTTTTTGATCTTGCCTTTTTTATTGTACGACATAATCCCTATGTGAAATGATTCACCGGGAAGTACCAGTTGCTGAGGATCAAATATGATTTGGATTGAATCAACTTTATGCGAAAAGGGAAACCCGGCAACAGGACTACCGATTGCTGATAAGCAAAAAATAAGCAGAACAGCAAGGTATAGTCGGTTAATTTCCATTTGGCTATGATTAAAATGATGTGGCAATCATATCTCCATAACAATAATCGTTCCATTTTATGATCGTTTGTAACAGACATACCAATTTAAAATGCTATCCCTTTTAATTCAAAAGATTCAATCAACAATTAAAAACAAGTTCTTTTCTATATAATCCTGGATATCTTTTTTATTTCTGTCTTACCTCTGTTTTGCCATTGTTTTGTTATATTCAAATATAATACATATATAATACTTATATAATTGGCATTTATACGTATTATATACGTATAATATTAGTATTATATTTGTATTATATTTGAATATAATAAAACAATGGCAAAATAGAAGTAAGACAGAAAACAAACAGAATACTGTCATAAAAGGTATGAGGATTAATATTTGTTTTGAAATTTGTACTGTTTGGGTTATTTGAATAGAGTATAAAAAAACCCAATGGATATTTTCTGAATTAATCACAAATAAAAACCTCTCAGACATGTTTGCCTGAGAGGTTTTTCTAGTTCAAATAATTTATGATTTCTATCCTATTTACTCATTGGCTCAAAAACCAACTGGAATTGATATTGGGTGGGCATTACACGGTATTGATTCAATACCGAGATAGCGGTGCAGCCGACACCACTTAAGGCATAATCAAGGTTGAGGGTCACGCCATCATAAGCCTTGAGCTGAAAGGGATATAGGGCGCGGGATAGATTGTCAGACTCAACTTGCTGGGCGCTGAAATTGAATAATTCGGAGGATGATATTTTCACTCCCAAACCATTAGGATTTTGGAGACTGGCCCAACGTATATCAGTTTTATTGCCGTTCTCCTGAGGAATAAGATAGGGATTATACTGTTCAGCTACAGTACTGGAATAAACCCCAATTTTAGCGCCTGTCTTTCGATCAGGATAAGTTTCGAAGGGACCGCGTCCATACCATTTAACATTTTGGAAAGAAGGGTTCAGCACAAGTTGAACTCCAACGCGGGGAAGCCATTCAGGCATCTTTCCACAGGGAGTGACAGTATGATCCAGCGTCATTTTACCCGAGCCTGAAATGGTAACTACAAACCGGTTTTCGAATGATGTACTGACCTCACCAGCAGATGAATGGCTTTCAATAATGAGCTTCACTTCTGATGAATTTTTTGTGTAATTTATCAAGTCCGATTTGGTGGTTAAATGGTCAAGACCAAAGGCAGACCAAGTATTGGATTGTCCAAGTCCCCATCCAGGCTGATGCGTAAGTCCGGAAGCGCTTACAGTCCACTGATCCAGATCGTTGGCAAGGGGCGCCCTCCAAACGTTGAGGTTCAATCCCTCTTTGAGCAATTCAGTACCTTCATACTTTGCAGAAGTCAGACTACCGGATATTTTGCTGAAACTATAGGCAAAATTTGATCCAATTACCTGAATTGCATCAGGTGTCTCTAACACATCAGGAGCCTTCAAGTCTGAGATAGATTCACTTGATACAGAATGTTTTATCTTTATCGGCATTTGATTCCAGGCCATTTCAAAACCTTTTTTAGCCCAGGGCTTGTCCTGTTGCTGATGAAAACTCAACATAAGTAAATATTCTTTACCTGCCTCTTGCACAAAGGGCAGATACGGAACAGTATAATTGGCTTTTGTCAATGCAGGAACTGAAGTTTCAATAATTCCTTCTTTTAAAATTTTGCCTTCGCACTGCAACTGCCAAATGGCTTGCAGTTCACTGGTGTTTGTAAAATGAAGTCGGTTCCAGATTTCCACCTCCCCTTTCTCATCATCTATCCATTTAACAGATACAGGCTGAGCTGATTTTTTCACCTGCCAAAGTTCAGGTTGAATGGTTCGGTCGGGCCAAATCATTCCGTAAGTGCGACCTCCAACGCCCATGCTGAAGAATTCCTGATTGGTCTTCTGTTCATCAAAATCGAGCCAGCAGACAGCCGATTTTTTGGTCGCCTCTGTTGGATTCAACAGATCATCCACATTGATCACTTTATTAAATACAGCAACCTGATCGAACGAGGCATTGCTGTAATGGTTCGGGTTCTCCTGAGCTTCAATCTCAGGATTGCGACCTATATTAATAGCGAATGGTTTATTTTCAATATTGAGTGAACATTCTGTTTCACCTTTCTTTTCACCATCAATATAAATCTGTAGTTGCGTCCCATTGTAGATTCCAGTCACTAAATGCCAGTTGTTCTGCCAGTTAGCAGGAAGATCAGATGTCACACTGGTCTTTTTCTTATCGCCTACATAGAATTCAATTTGCTTTTCGTTGATCTGTTCAATTCCAAACTGATTAAATCCTTTTGAAATGAAAGTGCCGTTACCATTCCATTGCCGGGGTTTTACCCAGAATGAAACAGTGAGGGCTTTTCCAGAAATATCGAGAGTCGGATCACGGTACAATTCAACCCAGGTATCAGTTCCTGTAAGCTGAACTGCAGTGCCAGACTTACCCTCCACCAATTTAGTTTTGCCCATCAAGGCAGCGCTGATATTATTTCCGGATGCATCGGGAGTACTTATGTAATTCTCGCGAAGACCAGGACTTACCCAATCCCAGATAGCTCCGCCAATACATCGTGGATATTGATAAATCACATCCCAGTATTCATCCATCCCGCCAAGGCTGTTACCAGTGGCAGCGAGGTATTCATCCATAAATGAAGGTCTCGGATCCACCTCCTCGGGCGATTCACCAAAGTATACTTTTAGTTCGAAGGGAGTGCCGTATCGTGGACCAATAATATCTTCACATTTGATTGGATTATTGCCAGGATGATCCAGATCGTTTCCACCGTACATCCAGCTTTTGCGGCTGGGGTCGAGGCGTTTGCCGGCAGCAATTACTTCGCATATATTGAAACCATTGCCACTTTCATTTCCTGCACTCCAGAAAATAATGGAAGGATGATTCCTGTCGCGCAGAACCATTTTCTCAGCACGCTCAACATAAGATTTGGTCCATTCAGGCCTATTTGAAATGAATTCCGTGGCGTGTGCTTCAACTCCAGCCTCGTCAACTATGTAAATGCCAAGCTCATCGGCCAGCTTCAGGTATTCCTTGACTGGGGGATAATGGCAGGTTCTAACACAGTTGATATTAAACTGTTTCATCAAATAAAAATCTTTAAGGATGGTCTCTACATCCATCGTATGGCCCAAATCAGGATGCTGCATGTGACTGTTCACCCCATTTAACTTTACTGCCACACCGTTGACATACAAGACCTGATGCTTGACTTCCACCTTTTTAAACCCAATGCGATCAGCTAAAGCTTCTGTAGTTTTTCCAGAAGTGTCTATCAATTCGAGGCCTATATGATACAAGTTTGGCTTTTCATCCGACCATTTCAGGGGCGATTTTACGGGTGCATTCAGACGGATAGTGGTTTTTTCATCTTTACCAAGGGTAATTATTTCAGAAGTAAGATTGGATAGAACAGGCTGATTATTATGATCGAACAACGAAACTTTCATCTTGTAATCTTTGATTGGCAACTCAGAAAAGTTCTGAATTTCAGCTTCAATTTTCAGCGTTGCATTGTCATATTTATCATCCAGATCAGTGGTTACATAATAATCACGGATATGCACTTTGGGAGTGGCCATCAGGTAAACACTTCGGAAAATACCAGCCAGACGCCAGAAGTCCTGATCTTCATTATAAGTTCCATCTGAATATTGAAATACCATCACTGAGACGGTATTCTTTCCTGATTTTACATACTTGGTGACATCAAATTCAGCAGGCTCGTTGGCACCCTGATTGTAACCCACTTCCTGTCCGTTGACCCAAACAAAAAAGGCTGAACTTACGCCTTCGAAATGCAAAAACAATTGTTTGTCATTGAAATTTGAAGGGACTGTAAATGTTTTACGGTATAAACCAACAGGATTATAATCACGTGGAATTTTGGGAGGATCGGCTTTAAAGGGCTGTGACATATTGCGAAATATTTTCTCACCAAAGCCCTGCATCTGCCAGTTTCCCGGCACTGTGATCTCAGTCATTCCCTTTTCATTGAACCCCGGTTGATAGAACTCACGGTTGATTCCATCTGGATTGACAGTATACAGAAACTTCCATTTACCATTTAGAGATAGAAATCCTGAAGACTGTTCAGGAATATTGGAAATGGCCTTTTCGAGATTGGCATATGGCAGTAGCGGCACGTGTCCTTCCTCCTGATTGAGCCCTATCATCTGAGGGTTCTCAATGTAATCGTACAGGTTATCCAAAAATGGTTTGTGCTGTGCCACTGCATTTTGCAGTATGAACAAGAGCATCAGAAACAGTAAATAGGTTTTATTAGAATTCATAAGTTGGCTTTAATTGTAAACAAGTCGCAATGTAGTCATATTATGTGTAACTTGCAAGTAATGGTCAGTATATTTTTCAAGGATGGTATTGCCTGATTGCCAACTGCAAAGCCCCTTCCAACAAAGGTATTACGTCGGTATCGACCAATGCCTTTTGCATTTATTATAGATATTTCTCTGTTAGTATTTTAGAAAGTTCTCTTTTGTAATCAAAATTCTCTGGAACCTTAAATGAACCTTTCAATGATTTTACAATGGGAGGCAATTCAGTTTTCTCAATATCATCCTCTTTTGTAATGACTTTTAGATAGTTTTCAATGATGTCGGACAAGCTGCTACCTTTACTATTGGCATACTTCTTTGCTTTTATAATAATCGTTTGCTCAATAGTTAATGTCAGTTTTGTATTCATGGCATTATTTTTTTGAAATGAATAGATACGTACAAATATACAAATTAAAATACGTTCCGTGTAAATTAATAATGAAAAATAAGTGTCTTTATTGTTTGATGTTAAAGTTTTGTGGTATGGAAAGTGCCATCAGTAAGATCAATTTCCCGTCAGACTATACCAAACTAAATTCAAGATATAAAGCCAGACCACAGAACTATACAAGCAATTGTATATTCACAATGTCATTAAACGAGTTTACTAATAAAAATACTTTTTAAGTTTCAGAAATTGCTTTTCAAAAATATGATAAGAAAAATAACTAATCAAGATTGTACAACTCAACGATAAGACTGAAAATAGAAGCCAATTCATTTCAAATGGAATCAGATGTTTTGTATGCAACAATAAATTAATCACTATTGTGTGAAATAAGTACAATCCATAGGTATACACTCCTAGTTTGCTAATCACAAACTCATCCTTTATGTAAATTGAGTTTCTGTCAGGCAAAGTAAAAAAGATAATGGATGAAAATAGTACTCCGAAAATAAAGGGACTAAAATAAGGTAACCATTCTATATCCAAATTAGGAATTCCGAATACCAAAGCAATTGTAAGTAAGACCATGGCATATTTTATAGGTAGCGATATTGCCTCAATCTTATTTATAATTTCAGGTTTTAAAATTAAGACGTAGGCTGGAATTGCGCCAAAAGCAAAGTAGTCCAAACTTGAAAATACATCAACTGCAGGAATTCCAAAGTATCCATAGATTATTCGAAATAAATTTGCTAATATTATTGAAAAAATGATAAGATGTGGTATCCATTTTAATGAAATAAAGCAGATTGCGGTTCCCCAAATTATATAAAAATGCTCTTCGATACACAATGACCACATCACTCTCAAGGGAGATACGTTTGGAAAACTATTGGTTATCATCATTTTATAGTTTTCCAAAAAAAGTAATGACATGATCCAATTCGGCTTATATCCTTCGTCTGAATAGGATATATTTAGAAGGTGCAATAGATAGGGCGTTAAAAAAGCAAATAGTATCATTGCATAAAACAATGGCCAGATTCTTAAAACTCTTCTTATTAAGAACTTTTTTATTGATATTTGGTTAGTTAAAGTTCTTTCATTAAGTAAAATATAAGTAATCAAAAAACCGCTTAACACAAAAAAGAAAGTCACCCCGATGCCACCACTATTGGTAAAAAAAGAGACTATTGAATATTTTGAATTTGGAACATGGAGCATAAAAACCAACAAAAAGGAGAGAAATCTCAAGGCATCAAAAGAATGAAAGTATTTTTTGGTTAAGCTCATCAATGGTTTTTAAATCTTAATTAATGTCAATTTTATATTTGATTATGTATTGGAAATGAGCCAACTCAAATATATTATTTTTGTCAGTTGAATGGATATAGGTTATCGTAATCAATTAAATTATTTTTTCAATAACCTTTTCCTGACATGCAATATGTCTCAATAAATAATAGACCTCGCTAATTATGGTAGAGGAATTAAATTCTCTATTATTCCATATTGTTTTATCGAGCCTTTTTAAATTGCTGTCAGTTGAAATGATAAATTCAGGGCATTCGCAACCAATAAAAGATTAGAAATTCTAACGTTCTCACCATTTTCAATTCGCGAAATATAGGGTCGTTTCTTACCCACAGCCTCAGCTAGTTTTTCTTGACTCATATTCAATTCCTTTCTACGATTTCTGATTATCTCTCCGAAATAATAGGCATAAGCATCCTCCCTGAATTTATCCCTACTTTCAGAACCTTCTGTGCCATAGCGTTCAGCTAATAAATCTTTTGCTTTTATCGTTTTCATAATTCCTTGCCTTTTAAATATTCCTCTAAAATCTTTTCTGCTTCTTTAATTGCTTTCAAATAGTCCTTGTTAGATTTTTTGATGAATCCATTTAAACAAATAGCCTGAGTACATTCAGAAAAATTCAGATGGTCAATAGCAAAAATTATAACTCGATATTCGTTTCCAGCACTAATCCGAAGTTCATAAAATTTAGTATTTGTTAACTTTTTTACAAAATTTGTATGAACAATTTTGACTTCTTCCATAATCTCAATAAGCTGAAAGAATTTGTCCGAGACCCGTTCGCCTTGCCTATCTATGAAATCCAAACATTTTTCTGTAATGTCTACCTCTCTCATAGTACAAATGTAACGAATACGTTACATTAAAACAAATATTAAAGCGAAAATATTAAATTAGTAACATTTTATTCTGTTTTTTAATATTCGTTCTATTATTGACCAATCTTTTATGTTGTCTTTGCTAATCGTTGAGTTAAGATAGCTTTTTAACTCTGTAACTCGTTGTTTATAAAAATCATCAGTTAAATAAGATCGCAAAACTTGATTCCAAACATCTCTTCTTCTTGCGATAATAAAACAGTAATCATCAGTTCGATACTTAATAATGAATTCAATCAATAATTTTGTAAACTCAATACTTTTAAGTTGTCTCAAATCTTTGCTATCATAAAATTTACTAGACTGATAACCAATATATTGTAAAATCGCAAAATCAGTCTTTTCAAAACCATATTCATGTCTGATTTTTTTTGTCTTGTTCAGCCAGTATTTGTCTCCAATAAAATTTATTGCATCATTCGGAACAATTCCTTTGCATTTTAGTTGTAAGTTCTGAATGTGATAATCTGTAATTTTCGTTTGTGATTCCTCATTTAACAAGGTGTACATGGTATGATTTACTTCTTCAACAAAGCCAGGATTTAAAGTCAATACTATTATTTTTGAATTAAAAACATCACCCTCAAATGGCAATGAAAGAGTATCCAAAACAAATTCGCATTCTTTTTTCCCCTTTGTATTAACACTTTCATTATACTTTTCAATTATAGATTTATCCTCTTCGCATACATATTTTTGAGATACATCGTAATATTGTCCTGATTTTATGCCTAAATCAACAACGTGTTCCCATGGATTGCTTTTGTCTTTTTCTCTCAGAAATTCAACAAATTTTTCGTAATTACAACTATTCATTTTCATCGTCATTTCTATTTCCACACAATAATTCTATAGCTTTCTCTTGCCAAGTCGTAGGAGTAAAATATGGGGATTTCTTTATAAGCTTTTCACGTTCTCTTTTATCTTGTCTGGACTGGGCAAAACTATTACAAAGGTTTCTAATATCAATTTCCGTGTCATTTTTAGATAAGTTATAAAACAGACTTCCAACAACATGCATTTTTATAGCCCACGAAAGAGGACTACAATGATTGTCAAATATCAAAGAATAATTTCCCATAAGATCATTTACTCCACCCTCACATAATATTCCATTTTGAAAATCACTTCCATTACAAGCAGGATTTTGACCTCCACCGGATGGATATTTTGGATTTATTAAAACCTCAGCCTTAACAACATCACCAGTGAAAATCCGTTTTCCTGTTTCATCCAAAAATCCAGTATATATTCCTGCAAAAATTACACGAACAATTATATCACCCGTAAATTTTAATATTTCAAGTTCTTTACTGAAATCTAATACATCTGGATTATGATCCTTTTCGTATTTCAAATCTTGAGTAATAAGATACATACAGTCATCAACAAAGAAAAATCTTCCTAATCCAGTAAACCCAAAATTTCCATATAAATCAATGAAACGTATTTTAATATGGTGGGTTTCATCTTTTATACCTCCTATCGCAATGTCAAAAAGATGAGCATTACAAAATTCCTTTATTGTTTCTAAGTTAATTAGTTTTTCAAATTCAAAATTCTCTGATTCTTCCATGAATAAATATATTACATTTTCAATTGATTTATCTACTACTTTTGTTTACTAGACTTGCCAAAAACTTAATTAAACATGCCACAAGTCGCTTACTACAAATGCATTAGAATATATAAATACTAATTGCCTATAAAAATAAAAACTCCATAATCCTACAAAATCAAATTGCATTAAAAGCTATCTTTTTAAGTAAAGCTTCTTAGCAATAAATACATGCAATTTTTAATCATTTTAAATTTAAAGAGTTGTTGAAAACCGCATGTCCGGTTATCTAATTGAAATATTCAAATGTTTTCCCAGTCCAATTTCAATTAGTTTATTGAATGTTGACATCTGAATGTAACTTTGACCGTTTTCAATCCTTGAGATATAACTTTTCTTTGTGCCGGTTCTCTCAGCAAGTTCAGCCTGGGTAATTTTCGCTTCTTGTCTTGCTTCTTTCAACATAACACCCAATCTAAAGGCAAGAGAATCTGCATCAAATTTAGCCCTGCCTGGGGTGCCTTTCTCTCCGTATTTTTTTATTAATAAATCTTCAAAATCAGTTATATTTTCCATGTTATTTTCCTTCCTATTTCTCAGCCAAATATACCAATATTTTTTAAGTAGGATGATTTCACATTTCACCAAATTGGATTTCCTACCAGGTTTTGAAGAAAAATAAAAGGGACTCTATCTTTAGAAAATAAATAAAATCCCTTTTTAGTAATTCAATATAATTGCAGATTCAAGCCACCCTGACGCTTCGATCAGAACCTCAGATTCTTCAAATACTCAGCACTAGACTTTAAACATTCGATGCCATTTTTCTCACCATCTTTTTCTACAATATAATGGCGAACACCCTGATCCCAAGCTTCGCGGAAGATTGGACGAAAATCAATGATACCAGAACCGGGGCAGGCAAACGACTTTTCAGGAGTCGCATCCATGTCCTTTACGTGCAGAATTTCGAAGCGTCCCGGATACTTTTTCAGACATGCCAGAGGATCGCCCCCGCCTTTTTGTACCCAGTAAATATCCAGTTCAGTTTTTACTGTTTTAGGATCAGTGTTTTTCATCAGGATATCAAAAGGAAGACCTTCAGTGGTCGCTTTTTCGAACTCCCAGTTGTGGTTGTGCCAGCAAAATTTAATGCCTCCTTTTTTACAGGCCTGACCCAGTTTGTTCAGGTTGTCGGCTGCAGTTTTAGCCTCGTCGGCAGTGATGTTTTTGGCATCGCTGAGCCATGGCCAGTAGCACACCCAATATTCTTTGCCCATTTCGAGTGCCTCAGCAATTTGCTTATCAGGATCTTTCAGCATGTCAGGCATTGAAGAGCCTCCAGCAAAAGGATTGATTCCAAGAGATTTGCACACGGCTTTAAATTCGGTTAGCGATTCACCAAAATACTTGCCGCTTTCCATTTCAGTATAGCCTTGTTTGGAGAGTTTCTCAAGAGTACCTTTCCAATCCTCTTTGATAAAGTTATCTACAATCCCAGAAATAAAACCTATTTTCTCGAGTCTGTCGGATTTCTTTCCCACGGCCCATGCAGGAATTCCTGCTGAAAGGCCAATGGCTGAAAGGCCGAGTGTACTTATAAATTGACGTCTGTTGGTATTCATAATTTCAGTTTAAACAGTTGGTAAAGCCCATGGTTTGCGGTATTCAGGAACAATGTACTGATTGGCAATTTCAGAATTGGAAAATCTGCCTTCTTTTTCATCCCAAAGTAAAAGGTTTTCATGGGAGCGCACAGCAATATTGGCACAGTGAGCGGCAACAGCAACAACGCGGCCTATTTCAGGAGTACAAACCGGCTTCTTTCTTGATTTGACGCAGTCGATGAAGTTTTGCGCATGTTCCTGATGGTTTTCCCCTCCCTTATCAGATTCTTCAGGTTCAATTTCATTTTTCTTTTGCTCTTCATCCCATTGCGGAATGATTTTGTAACCAGCCCTATCGGCCACAATGGTTCCTTTGTCACCAATAAATTCAATACCATAGGATTTATTCCATGGGCCATTTTGAATTCCGGCAGTATGCTGCCAGGTAATCTGGTAATCGTCCATTTCAAAAATAACAGACATGGTATCATAAGTCTCATGGGCATTCTCCTTGAACGAAAGGTTGGCTCCTGAAGCCATAATTTTCTTGGGTGGACTTTTAATATCTTTGGCCCACAAAGCCATATCCAGCAGATGAACGCCCCAATCGGTTACCAAGCCTCCACCGTAATTCCAGAACATACGCCATGAACCGTGGAATCGACTTGCATTGAAACTGCGTGATGGAGCAGGCCCGAGCCACATTTCAAAATCGACGCCTGCAGGAACTGGTGAATCAGCTACAACTGACTGACCGACTCCATAATTGAAGTTACCCCAAACGTTTGTTTTGCGTAATTTACCAATCCGACCCTCCTTGATCATTTGATTGATTTTATTCCAATGAGCACCGCTTCGTTGCTGTTGCCCCACCTGGACAATGCGGTTATAGCGGTTGGCCGCTTTCACCATCAGGTTGCATTCTTCAATGCTATTGGCCATTGGTTTTTCAACATACACATCCAGTCCGGCTTCACAAGCATTGACCATGGGCAGACAATGCCAATGGTCGGGAGTCCCGATTACAACGGCATGAAGGTCTTTATTCTCTAGTAATTTTCGGAAATCGCCATACAGTTTTGGCGTTTGGTTGTACGTTTTCTGAATCTCTGCGGCCCGATCGTTCAGAATGTTCTGATCGATATCGCACAGTCCGATACAATTGACCCCTGGAATATTGAGGTGGTTTTTTAAATCACCGAATCCCATGTTTTTACATCCGATAAGGGCAATGTTGATTTGATCGCTTGGCGCCACTAATCTTTGCGCAGCCTGGAGGCCTCTGGAGAAACTGGAAACGATTCCAATACCGGCAGCAGCAGTCACTGAATTCTTAATGAAAAGTCTACGGTCTGTTGTCATGTTAGTTAAGTTAATTAGGTTAATAAATACTTATTCAGAAATATATAAATAAAATAACTCCAGATTAAAACTCGTGTAACTGAGATTTTGAAAACATGATGAATGCTGTCTCAGCCAGAGGTGATTGTCAAATTTCCGTTAAATATAAAGTTAATTTTTATTAAAACAGGATTTAATATAAAATACTTTTTGAAGGTTGCAGATTGAACAGTAGAGAAATGGCCTGGCTCGTCTTTAGAATGAATTTTATTGCTGAAATGCCAATAATTTGTGCACTGGATTTACAACTTTGAATATTTTTTTATTAGGTGCATATCACTGATTCACACCTATTTGAAACTGAATATAATTCTTATTCTATATTCCATTTTCTCATCAGGGCATACACATAGGTCTGCACCAAGTGGTAAACCGCATAAAGCCATAAAGCCAAAAAGCCAATTGACGTAATTGGCTTTTTGGCTTTATGTAGAAATTAGAAGGTATAAAAAAACAGCCAACAGTTCCAGTATCCAATCAGATTGCAAGGATTGCAAAGATTGCAAAGATTGCAAAGATTGCAAAGATTGCAAAGATTGCAAAGATTGCAAGTTTCTCTTTTTTAATTATCATCTTCTCTCCAATTCCCCATTTTTCACATTCTCACCTCAGCGCTGATTGAATAAAATAATAAAATGGCAATCCTTGCAATCTCGGCAATCCTTGCAATCTCGGCAATCTACCAACCTACACTCTGATCAATATTTGAGTGGATCAATTAGACCAACTATTCTTTGTAAATATTTCTAACATCCATCAAAAGAGCGCTATCCTTTGCCGTTCCTACTTTATACTACGGGAGCCATGAATTACATCAAAGCATCAATCACCAGTGATGAAGCGCCCAGAACTGCAGAATTGGGTTCGGATGACACTTCGATCTTCAAATCCCGATATAACTTTTGATAAGGAAAATATTCGAAAGCTATTCGCATTGCTTTTTCGAATAGAGAAAATGACTGACTCACCGATCCTCCCAGAATAATGGCTTCGGGAGCTAGGGCAAACAAAATATTGGCCAGTCCATGTGCTATGTGAGTACCCAATTCGTCGAACAATTTCTGAGCTTCTCTGTCGCCTGATTTGGCTTTTTCAGCCAATTCCTTTCCATTAAGGTTACGGTTTTTGAAAAACATCCCGCAGCAATAGTTTTCAATATTACTATCGCGGTAATAGATATTCCCGAACTCTCCAGCACCGCAATATTGCCCGGAATACAAATGATTGTTGATAATAATTCCTGCACCTAAACCGGTTCCCAGGGTCACTCCTACAAAATTGCTGAAGTGTTTACCTTTGCCGAAATGCTTTTCACCCAGTGCAAAACAATTCGAATCGTTGTTCACAAAAACAGGTTTATTTAACCGATCTTCCAGCAATTGTTTCAAAGGAACTACATCCCACGATGGAATATTGACAACATCGAGGACCAGATTGTTTTTCAGATCCACCAATCCAGGCACACCGACTCCGATGCCCATAATTTCTGTATCAAAAACTTGCTCAATAGCCTGTGAAACTGCATCCACCACGGCCAATTTTTCCTTATCAAAGGGAGTTGGGCAGGTGTATTCCTTCACGATTTTGTCATCCTCAATTAAGGCAACAGTAATTTTTGTTCCCCCTACGTCAACGCCTATTAATTTCATGCTAGTCTCTTTAATATTATAGTGGAGAACTTCATTTCCTGATAAAAAGTTCAGCAATTTTTATTGTTTTATTTTTAAGCAGCGGTTTGGTCCCAGGATGATGGATATAAAAGAAATAACGAACCATATACATAATATCAAGAACACCACGAACTTATTTCGTCTCATCCGCTTTTGAATTTACTCAACTCATATTATTATTCCCAACTACACTGCATCTTTTTCAATCAGGCAAATCACATTCGGGTGCAACCACAGAAAGGATGCAGGCACTGAACTGCTGATCTCTTTTGATAAAAACTTACTCACCATCTCCCTTTTCTGACGACCATTGATCAAAATAAGTATCATTTTCGAATGCAATATATCCGCCATTCCAAGGGTTAAACCATACGTCGGTTTCACATTCATTTCAGCCGCCATCAAATGCTGAAGCGACATAACAGACAGTTCAGCCAGATGACAGTTGGGATGCAACCAGGGAGCAGGCTCGTTAAATGCCAGATGTCCATTCATTCCCAATCCTAAGATACACAAATCTACCGGACCTTCCAAATCCAATTTTTCCTGAATATTCATACATTCCTGTAATGGATCTTTGGGATTACTGTTAAATCCTATGTATCGCGATATGAGAATATTCAGTGGTTCAAGAAGATGAGCCTGTAAATAGGATTCACAGGTGGCTGGATGATCCATTGGAATTCCACCCCATTCATCAAGTTTGATAATTCTCAACTGAGTGAATAGTTCGGGTTGTGCCTGGTATTCATGGCCCAGCAAGTCGTATGTATCGGTTGGACTTCCCCCAGTAGCCGTACAAAGCAAAAGATTTTTATTCTTTTCGATTTCCTGAAGAATTAAATCTTTGGCTCTATGACTTAGCTCTTCGTAGGTTTTTAAAATATCAATTTCCATTTGTTAAAAATTTTTAAACACATAGACATTTGTGATACAAAATTATAATTCTTCTACCTGAACTATTTGTCTATGTGTTTCTTTTTCATTCCTTTGTGAATTTTCAAAATCAATTACAATTTCAATTCACCCCAGCCTTTGCGGTATTCGCGTTTAACAAACTGATTGGCTGCCTCAAAATTGGTAATGCGCATGTTGAGACCGTCCCATTTAAAGTTGATATACCTGCCCGGAAATGTAAATCCTTCCATTTCACCATAAACAGGATCGGTTCTTTTGATCTTCTCGCGGATATTAAAACTACGTAAAATCAAATTGCCCATCAGAACGGTTTCAGTCAGCGGACCGGCATAACCGACAAAGGGAGAATCGACTTCAGCCTTTCCATATCCTGCAATGCAGGCATCAATCCATTGCCAGTAGTGGCCGTCCATGTCGCCTTCCACACGTGGATACTTTTTAGGAATATTGATCTGTTTATTTAAAGATAGAGGAAGCAATACCGGACTGCGGCCACCCCAGCCACATGCCGCCTTTCCTTTGGTTCCCACAAATAAGGTACTTCCTTCATAATCGTTTATCTTGGTATAATCGCCCAGAATATCATTCATATTGGCTCCACCTTCCAATTCCATCGGACGTTCAGGAGTGATACCTCCGTCCATCCAGTAAAGGTCCAGATTTTTGCCATTCTTCAACTTATATTTAAACAAGATTGAACTGGAGACAGGACCACTTTCAGGATATTGTGCTTCCGAAAAGGTTCCATTGTACACCTTACTGGCACTTCCAGAAACCTCCGTTGGATAACCAAGTTCGAGCAACTTGAACGGAGGCCCCATGATGTGGCAGCCCATATCACCCAAGGCGCCGGTTCCAAACTGCCACCAGCCACGCCAGTTAAAGGGTACCAGGTTATCAATGTAATTTGTTTGTTGAGCAGTACCCAGCCACAAATCCCAGTTCAGTTCTTTCGGAACAGTAGGACGGGAAGTTGGCCATGGGATTCCCTGAGGCCATACCGGGCGGTCGGTCCAGCAATATACTTTTTCAATATCGCCCAATACATCCGCTTCAATCCATTCATGCAAAGTACGCATCCCCTCACAGGATGCACCCTGGTCACCCATCTGGGTTACAACTTTGTATTTCTTGGAGGCCTCAGTTAATATCCTCGTTTCATAAATATCATGCGCCAGAGGTTTCTGAAGATATAAATGTTTGTTTAACTGCATGGCGCTCAAACCAACGATGGCATGATTATGATCAGGTATGGCCACTGTCACTGCATCGAAATTTTTACTTTCCTTTTCGAACAACTCACGCCAGTCGTGGTAAAATGGTGCCTTGGGATATTCTTTGCGCCGATCAGCAGCCATCTGGTCATCCACATCGCACAAATGAGAAATCACTTCTTTCTTTCAGGGAGTCTTCATGAACGCCTGAATATCAGCAGCTCCTTCGCCCCCACAGCCAATTGCGGCGATGTACAATTTGTCGCTCGGGGCAACATGTCCAAGCCCGCTAACGGTAAAGCTGGGAAGTATAGATAACGCAGCTGCCCCGGTAGCAGCCATTCCTACAAACTTCCTTCTTGAAATTGCGTTAACTCCAGATTTATTGTTAGTTGAATTCATATCCTAATCATTTGATTTTTGACTTGCCCGATTGAATCTTATTTTTCATCTTCATCTTACTTTTATTTGGAAGGGGTTTAACACTCACTTCTTTAAAGTATACGATATCATTGTCACCGTGATTTTGCAAGCCCATATATCCATATTCGGGACGAGGGCCACGGAAAGGTTCAAAGTCAAATTTACGTTCAGGAACAGGATCACCTTCCTTAAATTCCATTATTTTCACATCGTTTAGATAAACAATGGTTTTTAAGCCGTCCAGAGTAATATCCATGGTATTCCAATCCGGTCCTGGCTTTCCTGTTTTGGCCAAAGGTTTTGTAAGTGAATACAACATGCCTGTATAATGATAATCATCTTCATTTGAAAGTTCAGGTTTGTTGTCAATCTGTACCTCATAGCCGTAAAATACAGGCATCCATTCTTCATAAGGCTCAATAGGAATACGGATAAATACACCTGAATTGCTGTTCTCTTTTTCCATTCTATATTTAACATGGATGGTACAGTTACCAAATTTTTCACCCGTATAATATAACAAACCCATTCCACCGTGCGATTTAATCATCCCGTCTTCTACATACTGCGAGCCTGGGCCTACATGTTTCCAGCCAGTTAGGTCTTTTCCGTTGAACAGTTGTCGCCATTCACCTTTGGGTTCTGCCTGCCGCGTCTTTTCCTGTTTGGATGCTTTGCGAATAATCGCTACAGACTGCCCACTTGTAGATACACATAAAAATATGACAGCCAATAAGTAAAAACTTGACTTTTTCATAGCCTTTATTTTTTTATAGTTGTTATACTAAAGTACTTAAAGTGAACTAAAGTGTCTAAAGTGAACTAAAGTACTTTAGTCACTCTAGTTCACTTTAGACACTTCTCTTTATTTTATGATTAGCTTTTTGCTCGCTTTATATTTATCAGAGACTACTTCCAGAAAATAAATACCTTTTTTTAATTTCAAATCCAGCACCTTTTGATTGACCGTACCCGAAAGTATTTCAACATATACAACCTGTCCTGTAAGACTATAAACTTTGATTCCCTGCAACTTATCTGCATTTGATAAGGCGACCGTGACAAGGCCATTGCTTGGGTTAGGAAACAAAGTAAGTCTGTTAGCCAGGCTTAATTCCGGAGCTACACCCGTGCCCACTGCAACAATACTGAAACTTGTTTGGGCAAGTATACCATAACCGTCATTGTAAAAAATTCCGGCATAGAATTCACCCACGGACAGCGTTGCTGCAGGATCTGTCTCCACAAGCGTGCCGAGAGCATAGGGAACACTGAAAGTCATGGTACCATTCGATTTCGTCAGGTAATTTCAAACGATGGAACGGACGGATGGACCTGGAACATCACCTACATGATAAATACCTAACCATTCAGTTGTACTTCCCGTGGCAACATTGGGATCGTTGTATGTAAATGGCAGTGGATCACCCACAATGAAAGTGATGGCCGGTAAAATAATGGAAGTTGTATTCAATCCAACGACCTTAAAATCGAAGCTGGCCATAATGTTGAATCCTCCGCAACACAGCAGTTAGGCTGTGTAATCTCCCAAAGGCAGGGCGCCGAATTCAACGGTGCTCGAATCTTTTAGAGCATTATGAATTTCCGTTGCATCAATACTGCCGGGAATTTGACCTTTTTTATAAATGGCAAGCCTGTCGGTACTTAAAAAGCCCTGATCTTTATAATTTACCAGGATGGATGTTGCTAACGGATAAACACTTGCGGCAGTTTTGACATACGAACCCAATCCCCTATCCGGTACGTTAAAAGCCTCTGAACGTGCATATTCAGCATTGGTACCATTTAATAAAATTGCATAGTAATATCCGCTGGCCAGAACACCTGGGAAAGAGACAAGTCCAAACTTAGATTGCAGCAGGCTGTAAGTGATACTGGGCCCTGTTGGTAGATTGCCGAATGGTTAAATTGCAACCCAGTCACCCGCCGCAAAGGCAGGATCATTGTAAGCAAATTCAAGAGTCACACCGGGATCAAAATTAAGTGATTTAGCAGTAAGAAATGCAACTGTCGGACTTACAACTTCAAACAGGCATGTAGAAATGGTGTGATAACCATCGCAGCACAGTAAAAAAGCCTCGTAACTACCTGTATTCAAGTCAGTTTTAAAGGTGATCGTACCAGCTGTGCCTTCTATATATTTCCAGTCGAAAGGTTGATTGCCGGCACCCGGTATTACCCCATCAGTGTATATTGCAATCTTATCAGTGGCTGAAAAATTTGGACTTACAAATGAAAATACGATTGAATCACCTAGAACATACAAAGGGTAAGAAGTTGTTAATGAAGCAGATTGGGCACTTGCCCTGTTCCCAAAATCAATGAACATCACGAGGCTCAATAAAACCAAGTAAATACGTTTCATAATGATTAATTTTAGGTTTATCTAAATAACAATTTAATTGTATTAAATTAAAATTTATCATTCCAAAGAATTTATATTTTGTAAAAGCTAAAAGATTACAATCGTCAAATTTTAATCCATGACAAAATGCCCAATATTGAAATATCTCTATCCACTAAAAACAAAAATATTAAGACACTATAAATATAATGATTATTTTTAAGTTTCTTAACGTTTTGTATTTAAATATTTTATTGCTTTCGTTTATATTTAATCACAGATATATTGTTTAGCTCGATATTTATTCTTATTTTGGTAATATCCTTATACCCATAATCCTTGGGGTTTATAATTTAAATTGATAACTGTAATTACTGAATGTATTATTTATTTTTGTAAAACTATTCTATTGGAGAGATTTATTTTCATTTCAGGAGAAGATTAAAAGGTAAAATGAAGTATGTGGGATTGCTTCCTGCCTACCAATGCCGCTCTGAAAGAGATGGTATCAAACAAGATCAGGCATTTATTTATTATTCAATATATTACCCCTATTACTCTGGGTAATTGGTAGGAACGAAGCATATCCATGTAACTACATTATTGACAGATTGCTTCGTTCCTAGCAATGACGTGCCGTTAATCGCATGCCCGTCATAGCGAGGAACGAAGCAATCTCACGTAACAGTATAAAAGCCTCATCAACATTTATTATTCTACTTTACTTTGTAATATTCTTTTACGATTTCAACTTTATAATATTTTTACTTATGAGTAATGAAGCCCTCTAATTTTACTGTTTTATTTTCTGGTACCTCTTAAGAATATTTTTGTATTTAGTCTTATATTATTCCTGTGATATCTTTGTTCGACTTTTACTATACCTTTGTCTTACTCCATTGATATACCATTGATACCCCATACAGTGTAAATACATATATAATACATATATTATACGTATATATTCCGTATATAATACGCATATTAACGTATTATATAAGTATTATATATGTAATATATTTGTATTATATTAGTATTTACACTGAATAAGGTATCAATGGGGTATCAATAGGGTATCAATTAGGTATCAATTAGATATCACAAAGGTATTTCTAAAATATGATGCTTGTAGAAGAGCATAATGCGGCCAACCCAGTTACAAAAATTCATGGCACTAGATTTCGTATCTACCTGATTTACAAAAATAATAAATAATATAGGTTCAATACGTGGGGAAAAGAAATTGAGATAAGGATGAAATTAGTGTACCCTACTAATTCAATAGAATGGATAATCAATTGAAATATAATACAATGTGAGTAGGATGCAATAACTCTATTTTGACATAAGATATAATAGTGTTGTCTCACCCAGAATTCCGGATTGCTTCTGGTATAAGCAAGACAAATTAAGAGCGTCATCCCGAACTCCCACATTATTGCGAGGGGATCTCGAAACAAGTTCGGGATGACGCTCCGATTATGGCTCCTGACAACCATAAGACTTATCTCAGGTTTATATTTATCACACCGTTACGAAGATATTTCCATCCCTTTATATTACAGTTTCAAAATGAAACTATACATTATATGCCCACGCCCTCCATGGTCTTTTCAAGTTCATCAGCCTGTTTGAGGAATTGTTCAACATTCATTTCCCTTATGTATATCAGTCCATGGGTAGCCCTTACCAATGGTTTTTCATGTTGATAGAAAAAGTTCTTACCCAACAGCAACTGTATTTGTTTGAGTTGTTCAACCCAAATCTTTTGGGTGAGCTCACTGAACTTTCCATCGAGCTGATAGCTTGGAAATGAGGCATTGACCTGGCTCAGATAACATTGTGAAAAGGACGTATCCAAAATGGCCAGTGCATTGAGCGATACGGGTACAATCACCTCAGCATCAGAAGGATGGTAACGAAACCATACATTGCGGTATCCAACTATACGCAATTTTGATAAATCTGCTTCATTTTTCCACTCCCTCACCGCAGCTGCAATGGCTTTGAGGACTTTGTAATGGGTATCGGGACCGCTGCCTTCGGGGTCCATGGCCAGACTGATTACAGTAGGCTTAAACTTCCTGAACTCTTCAAGTATAGGCAACACATCACGCTTATCGTCAGGCTGTTCGGTAAATATATCGCCCTGATAGAAACCCAACCTGAGATGATGAACATTTTTCACCGGAAGACCAAAATGGGCCCATACCAGCTCTTCTTCCATCTCTCTGATCATTCCCTTGAGGACCTGAATCTGGTGTTCATCTTTACTTCCATCATAACTTTTGCTGAGCGTAACAAGAATTTCGTTGATGGTAGAAATCAGTTGCTCTTGGTTCTTAACTTCATAAATCTGGACAATAGAACGGATTACACGATGACAGACTCCGCGCCGTTGTTCAAAAGCATCATTGGCCGCTACGCCGTCGAGGTAATGATAAACATCCTTGTCCCATTTATATTGATAACCTTCATGAAAGAAATCGGGAAATTTGATCATCTGCACCTGGTCATTACTGATCAGACGCAACGATTCATTCAATAAATCTATTACGTATTTGTTGATGACGGCAGTAAATCCTGAAGTCATAACCGAAAGATGAAATTCGTTGCTGGCATCGCGTAATTGACGAGCCACCGGAGGCATAATACCCAGCATGATATCGTCGTGATGAGGACCCGTATGATAGAAAACCTGGTTCGACTCAGGTTTCATGCCTTTGTTAAATTTAGCGGTAATTGAGTCAATAACAGTCTGAACGGTATGTTCATTCAGGTTGGGAATCAGTCGGGTATATTGATCAGCCTTTAGATCGTCAAGGGTAATATTGTGGCCGAACTTATTGATCTTGGGACACAAGTCGATGATGGCACGTTCAGTTTTCTGATGTGTCCATTCGCCTGTCTGGTAATATTTATCAACACTGTCAGTCAATTTAACAGCGGCACCATTGGTGAGGTAAAAACGACTGTTGGGCAACTTGTGAAGACAGCTTCCAGGATACAGATTGGACGGTTCATTCTCGAGGGCATCTTTGATCACATCCGCTTTGGCTTCACCGGCTGCAAATATAAGGGCGACAGTTTGCGGGTTGAAAGTGATGGTATCCAGTCCAATGGTGATTACCAGTCGGTTGCGCGAAACTTCGATGCCTCCCAGATCGCCTGCCGCTACAGCTTGTGTTTCGAAGTTGGTCGCTGTTAAATGGGTAGTCGAAAAATGATCTGAACCCCTGGTATTGAATGCAATATGGCCATCAGGGCCCATTCCGCCAAGCCAAAAACCGATTCCCCCTTTGGCGCGTATTTTTTGTTCATAAGCTGAGCACCAATCGTCGATACATAAGATAGATTTCTGTTGCAGCCGTTCCTCCGGCGTTTTGGCATCACGGTAACGAAGCGACAAATCAATGATCAGATTGGGAAATACTTCATTGTAATCTTTCCCATCGGCCAATGGAATCTCATCCGAATTGATAAGCAGCGCCTTTTTTGGATCGAGACCGAATCCTTTTATATAATAATTTTCAACATAATTACAAAAACTATTGTGCTGTTTGGAAGAGATGGGATAAAATTCATCCATCTGAACAAAATGAAGGCCGCTCAGTACAGGCTTTTTAAGACCCTCTAACCCATAAGCATTCAGAATATCCTGACCCTTTTTATTGTCCCAGTTTTCGAGTAAAAAATGGGTATATTTGATGAAATACTCGGGAGTCTTCCCCGTGGGAAGACTGATTACACCATTTGGATTTTCGGCTACCCATTCCAGAAAGCGCAGTGAAGTTAACATTCCCAATTTGGGAAAATTCTCAACAGTAATATAAGGCGCCTTAGTGGTCATCTTTTCAATTCCTGACTGTTGCAGAAATACCTTTTCGACCTTGCTGAATTGATTTGTATTCATAATAAACTATGTTATTTGTTTTTTATTTTATATTTTAATATTTACAAGCCTGCTCCGAAAGTCTAATTCTGCCACGAAGTCGCAAAGTCTCCAAGATTCACTAAGGGTATAAAGCATATAATATATACTTTGTGTACCTTTGGTGCTTAGAGTCTTTGTGGCAATTCTTATTATATTGAAAGTTGCAAAATAAAAATGCTATTTTCAATACTGTTAACACCTCCGCGCAACACTTTCGTCTCCTGACATCGGACTTCCGTCTTCTGTCTCTCCTCTTTTTAATTCTTATCGAGCAGATGTTCCAGCAACAAGGCTGCAACTCCCTGTACGCCTGCCTGACTGCCCAACTTAGATACTTCTATCTGTATATTATTTCCCAATTCAGGAATACAGTATATCTGAATCGCCTGTTGGATGGGAGGTAAAATAAATTGATGGGCTTCTGACATCCGACCGCCAAGAATAATTAATTCAGGGTTGAAAATCTGGATGAGGTAGGCCAATCCTTTGCCGAGCCAGTGCCCCACGTTGGCCAATATCGATATGGAATACTGATCGCCCATGATAGCAGCCTGAACAACTTTTCGGATTTCAATCTTTTCAATGTCATCATCCACTAGTTGGCCAAGCATAGATGATCGTCCAGCCTTCATTTCTTCAATGACCATGCGGGCTACCGCTGTACCTGAGGCAATGGTTTCAAGACAGCCGCGTTTGCCGCATGTGCACAATACGCCATCATCGACCATGGGTAAATGACCAAACTCACCGGCAAAGCCATCACGGCCTTTGTAAAGTTTGCCATTGACTATAATGCCCATGCCAAGTCCCCAGTCGATGTGAATGACCAGTACATTGCGTTTTGAACGTGCTGCACCAAAACGAAGTTCAGCAAAGGCGCGTGTCTTGGCATCATTTTCAATTAAGACTTCCAGCCCAAACTTCTTGCTGAATAATTCACCAACAGGAATTTCGGAGTTCATATAGGTTTTATTGATACCTGTGGCTGAATCTACCAGGCCAGGCATTTCTATACCGATGCCCAGAATTTTATCTCTTGGGATCTGCGCTTCACGGATAATGCTTTCGGTAAATTCAACAATTGGATCTATGATAGATGTCCCATGAGAAATGGTGAGTGGAAGAATATGTTCGCCGGTAATCTTCTGGTTCCTGCCATTGAAGATCGACACCGATGTTTTGTATATATTGATTGAAATACTTACAATGTAAAATGCATCTTCCGTATTGCCGTACAGGTTGGGTCGTCTTCCGCCACTCGAATTGCCCTGCCCAAGTTCCTCAATCAGTCCTTCATTCTTTAATTCACTGAGCAGACTAATAATCTTAGGAGTACTTAACTTGACATACTTGATGATTTCGGTATTCGACATGGTGCCATGGAGATACAACTGCTTAAGAATCTTTCGCTTCTGCGAATTATTTTTTTGCATCACCAGGTTCAGATCACCTTCTGTGGAATATTTTACCGTAGAAAAAGTCATAGTCTCAAATTCTAAACCACTTTAGTAAGAGCAAAGGTAATTAATTAATTTATGAATTAAGTGCTTACTTTAGGTATTTATTTAAAAAGTATATTTTTACTTTAACGATGGCAACTGATCAATATATAACTATAAAAATGTAAATTAAGTATATTGTACTATACAAATGTAATTATGCAAAGTTGCAAATTCAGTTTATTTATTGAAAAAGAATGTTTTTTCATAATCCATAATTAGTTATCATACAATGATTTAAAAATTACAATTAATTTATTTTAATAAAATGTTGTAAATAAATGTTTTTGGATGGTTACCTTTTACTATTTTTCGGGATTAACTAGTATAGGGTATATAAATTCGATTAACCTAAAAAACTAAAAATATAGAACGGCCAATAAGAAACTACTTTTTTAGATCTCCCTGATCAATTTTCCCAAAGTGGTAAAATGTTATTTATTTTGTCAAACTTGGGTTATATGACGCAACCATTTAATGGATTTTGACATCCATAATATATGTTTATTAATATTAATTAACTTTTAAAACCTAAAATATGGAACGATCACCACCTTTGTTCACTTCCTTAATAAAATATATTTTAATCTCATAAAAAAAATAAAATATGAAAACAACTTATTTTAAAATTTGCATAATCGCCTTAATGTTTTTATTTTTCAAAGATAAGACAATGGCTCAGCAAGGCAAAAGTGACCTTGTATTCAGTGGAACATTGGCACATTATATTCGTTCAGGTATAGAGTCCGGCACACCTGGCTTTTATGTCTATCCTGTTGACCCTGGATTGGAAGTCCTTTACCAATATAGACTTGGCAGCGCATTCTTTATAAGTTCAGGTCTAAGTTATCAAACGGGAAGGATAGCCACTTTAAAAGGGGCAGAAAGAAGGTTCAGTTTTGGGGAAATTAGTGTACCAATACTATTTAAGTCAATATTGGTTCAAAGAGAAAAGGTAAACCTTTTTGCAACTGCGGGTCTTTCTTATGGTCAAATGATACATCTAAACATAGAGGCCCCTACAAGTCAGAGTGAATGGATTGAAATACCCAGAGAATTTAGAAAATATGAAGAGCACTATTCGGAGAAAGATGCTTTTGCTGATCTTTTGTTCGGTTTAGGAGTCTCTTATACCCTATCGCCCAAAAGTGAATTTGCAATTTTACCATATTTTAAATACCGGGTAAAAGACAACGGGATGGAATATTTTCGGGACAACAAGTATTATGGTATAAAAATCAGCTATCAACTTAATTTTAATAAAAATGAAAATGAATAAATTATTAATAATGTTACTTTTTGGATTATTTATAAGCCTGAATGGTTATTCTCAAACAATTCCAAGAGAAGTGAATGAAAATTATATGCAGACTGTATTCTTTGAGGATTTTTTAGGCACTCAACTTGACAGATATCAATGGGATGTTACAACTTTTAAGCGTGGTCTTGGCGTTTTAGCTGACGATCCACAAACAATTCAAGTTTTGGAAGGTAATTTGAAATTAAATATGATCTATAGTCCAAATTATACCAGCGGAGGATATACAGGAGATTATGTTGGAGGAGAAATTAGCACAAAAATTTCATATAATTATGGGAGTTTTGAATGTAGGGCTAAATTTGCCCATCAACTTGCTTCACAACCAGCATTCTGGCTTTTAGGTGATGACGGTTTACCTTGCCCTCCGGGTGGATATGGAAATGAGATTGATATTGCTGAATTAAAATGTGAAGATTCTTCCCCCCTTTCTATTGACCATGTAATTCATAGGTATTATCCTCTGGCAGATTGCAGCGGATCCTACCATGTGCAAAAAAATTTACACGAATACTTTGGTATGAGTTTTGACGATAACTTTCATATTTTTAAATGTGTTTGGACCCCATATAATATTGATTATTATGTTGATGGGATTCGTACACATCAAGTTTTTAACAGCGGACAAGAGTGGTATCCAAACCTTTTTTTATATCCTATTTTAAGTCAACAAATCCTTGATCCTATAGGAGCACCAATTGCACCTCAGACTTCCTATTTCGACTATGTACGGGTAAAACAATTTTTTCTTGCCCCAGTAATTACAGGTCCCAATTGTATTTGTTCAACGGGTGTTGAAACTCTAGATGTCGTTGCTGAGGCTAAAAATATAATCTGGCAACTTACACCTGCCTCCCTTTTTACAACTTCAACCGGTATAGGAAAAACTGCTAATATTATCAGAGCATCTGGGGCAATTGGAGTGGGTAAAATAACCTATACTTTTCAAATGCCAAGCGGAGAGACATTTACTTCATTTAAAGATATTTATGTAGGCAGTCTTCCAACCCCGGTAATCTTAGGCAATCATACAGTTAAGTGTGGTGGCACTGGGATAACCTTCAAGTTAGACGCTTCAAATACCACAGGTGGGGAAACATTTCTTTGGGATTCCGACATCCTGGCAATTACAGGAAGTGATGCGGGATCGCAATGTGAGATTACTATGGAACCACCTAGTGCTAGTGGCAGCATTTCCTGCACGGTAACAGCCTGCGGAGTATCAAAAACAGGCACTTTTTATATTAACCTAATTTGTAAATCCGAGCTGTTGCTCCTGATTTCTCCAAACCCCTCCACCAACGAAACGAAGGTTGAATTGGTAAGTGAAAACGGGGAAACACTTGCTGAAGATATTGAATGGAGCCTTGATGTTTACGACCAGGCACAGAACCTGAAAGCCAACATTCCAAAAGCAAGAGCCATCAAACAAACCATCAACACTTCGGGCTGGAAGGACGGTGTTTACATTATCCGCGCTATCATTGGAGAGAAAATTATCAGCGAACAACTGGTGGTAAAACATTAATTCCTACTAAAAAATTATTTCTTAAAAAAGAAATAAGTTCAAAAAGGAAGAGCGATGGGATTACCACCGCTCTTCACTGAACAAACAACTAAAATTACCTTTAAGAACTTTGCTTTTCATCAAAAAACTAATCAATCAAATACAAATAATTCTAAAAAATTAAAATTGAATTATAATTGCAAAGTTCTTATGGTTGTACGATATGGAGGTTCGATTGTTACATTTTTGCAAATAAAATATACTAATCCCTTAATCCATTGGGAAAATCGAGTATAGATTCATTCATTTATTCCTGGTCATTCCTTCAATATTAAAAGTGAAATGACTTAATTTGTCCCAAAACAAATCAACAGATGGAATTATCAGTCGTACAAGTAGACCTTCAAAATAAACAGCACTGTACCCAACTCATCAAATTGCTGAACGATTATATGAACGATCCGATGGGAAACAATTCGCCGATGGATAATTCATTGGCACCCAAAATTATAGCCGGATTGCAAACCTATCCCGGCTACCTGGGATTCTTCGTGCTAGCCGGTGATCAATTTGCAGGGTTGGCCAACTGCAACCAAAATTTCTCCACCTTCAAGGCAATGCCACTGCTCAATATCCATGATTTTATTGTGGCTCCCGCATTTCGAACCATTGGAGCAGGTCAGTTTTTGATGAAGGGGGTATTGAAATTTGCTTCCGAAAATGGCTTCTGCAGGGTAAACCTTGAAGTGCGTGAAGACAATCTTTCTGCAAAAGCACTCTATCAAAAGCTGGGATTCGCGGAATGCAAACCGCGTATGTACTTTTGGGAGAGGACATTATAATCAGGATTAAAGAGATTCGAATTGAATAAATGCAATTCAACCTAATTTACAACAAAATGCCACATTGCCATATTGCCATTTTCATCGTTTTCATCAATCCCATTAATTGAAATGGCAATGTGGCATTTTGACATAACCGACAACTCCGACAGTTCCGACAGTTCCGACAGTTCCGACAGTTCCGACAGTTCCGACAATGAGTAATATTAACTTACGATAGAGGTCGATAAAATCTAAATGACACAATTAATTCAAATTTATTGGATGAAAAAGCCTATTGTCGGAATTGTCGGAACTGTCGGAACTGTCGGAACTGTCGGAAATTTTGTTCATTCTTGCCACTACATTAGATCGAAGGTAGGTTAATATTTCGTTAAGCATTCAATTATCAGAATAAAAGTTGGCTGCTTCGCTTCATTTTTGTAACTTCACGATTTTAATTTTATACGGATGACAATTCCAAAACTGACGGTTCATACACCCATTGAGCTGATCAATGAATATGTAAAAGGCACCATGGTTGAAAACCTTGGCATTCAATTTACTGCACTTGGTGAAGGGTGGGTAGAAGCCAATATGCCTGTGGATCACCGAACTTCTCGTCCGGGAGGATTGTTACATGGAGGAGCCAACCTTGCCCTTGCTGAAACTGTTGCAGGATTAGGCTCTATGCTCATAGTCGACTATAACGAATTCGATATTCGAGGTATTCAGGTCAGCGCCAACCATACAGGCGGAACATCCGAAGGTACTGTATGGGCACGTGCTGAAATTGTGCATCCCGGTTCCCAAACGCATGTATGGAATGTTGAAATAAAAGATGAAGCCGGAAAACTAATTTCGACCGCGAGAGTGACCAACATGATTGTTCGACATAATGGAAAATAACCTACCCTTATCAGAGGTGCTCGATCGGCTTCTCGAAAAACACATCGCTTTTGCATGCTGGTTTAATCCAAACGATAACCGTCTTGGAATAGTGGCCGGCAATGCCTCGGACGTTGAATTATTCGATCGCTTCGACCAGTTGAATGGCGAGGCAGGATTTGTATTTGCCCCCTTCAGAATTACAGAAAGTTATCCGGTTATTTTACTGAAACCCTCCATTTATCTGGAAGATTTTAGCTCAGCCGACCAGCTTGATTTCAGTAACCTCGAACCATTTATTCCAATAAATAAAAGTGCGGCTCATTGCAATAGTGGATCAAAAGAAGAATATCTCCGAACCATCGAAGAAACAGTTGCCACCATTCGCCAGGGGGAGTTATCAAAAGTAATTATATCAAGACAAATACCCATTAAGAGGCCATTACAATCGCTGGGAAGTACTTTTTTTCAGCTGCACGATCAGACACCAAATGCCTTTACCTATCTGGTGAATCTACCTGCCGCGGGGACATGGATGGGCGCCACACCTGAAGTATTGCTCAAATCGGAGGGAGGATATTTCGAAACGGTCTCTCTGGCTGGTACGCAGGTCAGGAAATACGACTCTGACGACTATTACTGGCACACCAAAGACATTGAAGAACAGGCTTTTGTATCGCGCTATATGCTTGAACTGTTTTACTGTTTTTCCATTCATAAATATCGCACTTCAGGTCCTGAAACCCTTGAGAGCGGCAAGGTAGCCCATCTGAAAACATCGTTCTATTTTGCAGCTGATAAGATTGAAAACTGCTTGGGTAATTTTGTTGCAGAACTACACCCCACCCCTGCTGTTTGCGGATTGCCGAAGAATCTGGCTGATGAATTTATCAGGGAAAAAGAAAAGCACGACCGTAAATATTATACCGGATATTTGGGTCCCTGGAAATTAGATCACCTAGTCAATCTATTCGTAAATTTACGCTGCATGGAAATCACTAACGACGAATTTATCCTCTACGCAGGAGGTGGAATAACCTCCAAATCAATTCCAGAGCGCGAATGGGAAGAAACCAACCAAAAAGCAACTACCTTGTTGGCAGTGATTAATACCGAACCGGAATGATTTCAGATAAAAAACATATTCAACAGCTCGCAGCATTGCTCCTTAAAAAGGGAATTACGGATATTGTGATTTCTCCAGGAAGCCGCAATGCACCTCTGATTAACACATTTACAGGCATCGCAGAATTTCACTGTCTCAACATTGTAGATGAACGAAGCGCTGCCTATTTTGCACTAGGACTGGCATTAGAGAAACAAAAACCGGTGGTGCTGGTATGCAGTTCAGGCACTGCAACATTAAATTATGTTCCAGCCTTAGCAGAGGCCTATTACCAAAACATTCCATTGATTGTACTAACTGCTGATCGTCCTGATTATTGGATCGACCAGGCTGAAAGTCAATGTATCAGACAGGAAAATATCTATCAGAACTTTACAAAAAAAGGAATCAGTTTGCCTTTGGGTGAATCTGAAAAAGAATTATGGTTCTCGGCAAGGAAAATCAACGAATGTTTGAATTTGGCTACATCTGGAAAACCGGCTCCTGTACATATCAATATCCCGTTTGAAGAGCCACTGCATCAACTGGTGCAGGAGACATTGCCTGAAGTGAAGGTCATAGATATTGCAGAAACGAAGGCGGTACTAACTGAACATGAACAAAGTAAACTGGCTGATTCGTTCAACCAATCACCTAAAATATTGATTCTGGCCGGAGAGCTGAACCCACATCCTGAATTGAATAAAATACTGGATACACTGGTTGACAAAACCGGAGCAGTCGTAGTATGTGAACATTTGGCAAATCTGTCAGATTCCAGTTTCTGTAAAGGTATTGATCTACTAATGACATGTATTTTGGATGATCATATCGAATCTTTTCAGCCCGATCTGCTAATCACTTTTGGCGGACAATTTGTTTCCAAATCACTCAAGCAATTTCTTCGGAAACATAAACCCACCCAACATTGGCACCTGAGTAAAAGCAATGACCATTTTGACACTTTCCAGTCGCTCACCAAGGTGATCAATATGGAGGTTACTAATTTTTTTGAGGCGATTACAAAAACTGTTCAACCACACGATCATACATACCTTGAACTTTGGAAAAACAAGGAAGCGAAAGTAAATCAACTTCGTGATAAGTTTGTTGAGGACACTGAATTTTGTGACCTGAAAGTCTTTGATCTGATAGGTAAACAGATTCCTGAAAATTCAGTTATCCATCTGGGTAACAGCTCACCGGTGAGGTATGCGCTGATTCATCAATCAGTAAAAAATGCCACCTATTTCGGCAATAGAGGTACTGCCGGAATTGATGGATGCTTGTCTACTGCAGTAGGTTATGCAAGTGCATCAGATCGACTGAATACCATCATATTGGGCGACTTGTCATTCTTTTATGATTCGAATGCCCTGTGGAACAAATACATAGGAACCAACTTGCGGATCATCGTGATTAACAATGGCGGTGGCAACATCTTTGGACTGATCAAAGGTCCAACAGATTCACCTGCCTATACGGAACATTTCTTTGCTGAGAATACCCACAAGGCTGAAGTGCTGGCCAAAGCATTTGGGTTGGATTATTTCAAGGCTGAAAGTGAAGGTGAGCTGGTGGCGGCACTGAAAAAATTTTATTCACCAGATCAACAGCATGTAGCTTTGTTAGAAGTGTTTACGGATGCTGAGAGGAATTCAAGGATATTTAGGGAATTGTTTAACTTTGTAAAAACTAAATAAACTAACTAAGTCATGGAAATAGATTTTGCTATTAATGCTGATGCCATTGACAATGATTTTAAGAGGATTGCAAATGATCTTTTGAATAACTGGGTCCTCAAGGTTGAAGATGCTTTGTATCGAATTACTGAATTAGAGTTTTACTATACAAATGGAAAGTCTCACAATGACATATACATTCATGGACATGATCTACAGAAGCAAAAAGGCAAGTGGTATTTTCATGGTTCAGGGATTGATTTAACCTTTGGTGATGGTGAAGCTCATGGCGGAATATTAATTAGGGCGATTTGTAAGATTAATGATAAGGAACAGAAATACTGCTATGGTCCACTGAATTGTATTTTGGAAATCTTTAGCTATTTAACCAGCATCTACAAACCAGAGATGTCTTTTTGCCTTATTCCAGCAATAGAAGGGATGTTTAAGATTGAAAAGCCTATTTGTGCACCACGAGTTGGATTGAATCCATTAAATGATCCGGCAATGTATGCTAAGAACTATCGTTTTTTGGTAATGCCAAAGCAAAAACATGCTGATAAAACTGGAATTGTTGAAGCGATGAAGAATCAAAAATATGAATATACCGAAGCTGAAATAAATAATATTTGGGGATAATGATTTCAGATAACCAAACAAATAAGATTTTCTTTTCTGATTTACTTAGAACAGAATCGAGATATTCGCAAACATGCGGTCAGATTACCAAGATCCTGGACTCTTCTAAAGTACAGTATGATTTTCTGCCAAAAACAAAGGATATTTGGGCTAGAGATTACATGCCCATTCAAGTTACAGAGAACAAATTCATTGAATATCGTTACGATCCAGATTATTTACAAGGAACAGAAGAAACAGAAGGAGAAAAAACAAGAGAAGTAAAGACTTATCCTGACATGGTTTGTGATGCAATTAATCTGAAAACCATAAAAACGGATATTATTCTTGATGGTGGCAATGTTATTAAGTCAAAGAACTGTGTAATTCTAACGGATAAAATTTTAATAGAAAACTGTTTTTGGTATAAAGACAAAAACAAGCTGTTAAAACAATTGGAAGAGTTATTTGAAGTTGAACATGTTGTACTTATTCAGTGGCCGCAGGAAGAGGATTTTGGACATTCTGATGGAATGCTTCGATTTATTGATGAAAAGACCGTATTAATTAATGAAGTTGAAAAGTTGCCAAGCATTGAAAAACGATTAAAAGAACATGGCCTAAATTGGGAATATCTTAGATTCAACGTTAAAAAGGAAAATGAAAATAATTGGGCTTATATAAATTTCTTGCAAATAAAGGATTTGATTATATTACCAAAATTAAATATTGAGGAGGATGAACAAGCCATGTCTCAAATTCAAATGTATTATCCAGAGTATGCAGAAAGAAATAGAATTGTTCAGGTTGATGCAACAGAAATAGTAAAGGGAGAAGGAGCATTTAATTGTATATCTTGGACTATAAAATCAAACCAATGAAAATTATTCCACTTTACCGATATGAGAATCTCTTTCTCATAGGACTGAATGCAGATTATCAGGCTGAAGAAACTAACGACGGACTTGTTGCAGAAATAGATATCAGCAGTAAGAAAATAAAATCTGTTTGGAGTGTTCAGAAAATGTTGAAGTTCGGCTATTATTTTTCAATTGACAATAATGATAGAAGTTCCATTTATGATTTGATTAGAAGTGAATTGGGAGAAGAAGTCATTGATCAAATAGAAAACATGCTGCTTTTCCCTTCTCAGAAAGCAATTGATTCACTAATCTGGGTTCCCGACAGACTAAAAAAGTTAAAATCAGAATCTACAAAAAAGGATTCTCTTTCAGAAAATAAAAATCATAAAACAACCCATACAATGACTACAACCAGAATCTGGCAAACAATACGTGAATACGAAGATATCTTCTTCGATTATTTTGATGGAATAGGTAAGATCACCATTAACAGGGAGCGTTACCGCAATGCTTTCAGGCCAACAACAGTGAATGAAATGAGCGATGCACTGCGTATATGCCGTGAAGATCAGCGCATTAACGTGGTGGTGCTCACAGGTGCAGGCGACAAGGCCTTTTGTGCAGGTGGCGACCAAACCGTGAAAGGCAAAGGCGGTTACATCGACAAGGACGGCATTCCGCGCCTCAACATTCTGGAAGTGCAGAAGCAAATCCGCTCGATGCCCAAGCCTGTAATCGCGATGGTCAACGGTTATGCTATTGGAGGGGGTCATGTGCTCCATGTGGTGTGCGATATCACCATTGCCTCTGAGAATGCCATCTTCGGACAGACAGGCCCTAAGGTGGGTAGTTTCGATGCCGGATTGGGTTCTTCGTACCTTGCTAGTATAGTGGGTCAGAAAAAAGCACGTGAAATATGGTTTATGTGCCGCCAATATACAGCTGCCGAGGCACTTGAAATGGGACTGGTCAACAAAGTGGTCCCACTCGATCAGTTGGAAGATGAAGTGGTTGCCTGGGGACAGAAAATGCAGGAACACAGTCCGCTAGCTTTGCGGATGCTAAAACTGGGACTCAATGCTGACCTTGATGGCCAAATCGGGATTCAGGAGTTCGCCGGCAATGCCACCTTGCTCTATTACCTGACTGATGAAGCCCAGGAAGGCAAGAATGCGTTCCTCGAAAAGCGCAAACCGGACTTTAAAAAATACCCTAAATTCCCTTAGTATCATCATCTTACAGAATGTTACAAAGTTGCAAGTTACATATTTGTAAGTTACATTTTTGTAAGTTACATTTTTGTTTCCTATATTTGCATCAAACAATTAACAATGGAAACTCCATTTGCCTTCGGTAGATTAGCGATCAATCAAAACTTCACAAACAGAAATGAAGAGAAACAGCAATTAATCCGAAATTTTAATTCACTGGTAAATACAGTTATTATTTCACCCAGACGTTGGGGTAAATCATCATTGGTTCAAAAGACAGCAAATGAAGCAGAGGCAGGAAATAAAAAATTGCGTTTTTGTTTCCTTGATGTATATAGTGTTAGAACCGAGGAGCAGTTCTATCAACAATTGGCAATTGAAGTCTTGAAGGTTTCGGCTTCAAAAATGGAAATGCTATTCAACAATGCAGGAAGGTTTTTGGGTAAATTTCTTCCTAAAATATCCTTTAGTCCCGACCCTCAAAATGAAATCTCATTAAGCCTTGACTGGAATGAAGTAAAAAACCAGCCTGATGATATCTTGAATATGGCTGAAAAGCTGGCCATAGAAAAAGGCTGGAAGATAATCATTTGCATTGACGAGTTTCAGAATATATCAACCTTTGAAAATCCATTGGCCTTTCAGAAAAAACTAAGGTCCCAATGGCAAAAACACCAGCATGTAGCCTATTGTCTGTATGGAAGCAAAAGGCATATGCTGATGGATGTTTTTACCAGTTCATCGATGCCATTTTATAAGTTTGGAAGTCTCCTATTTCTGGAAAAGATTAAAAAGGATGTTTGGATTTCATTTATAGTTGATCGTTTTGAGGAAACACAAAAACACATCAGTAAAGACTGTGCAGCATTGATTGCAGATTTGGCTGAATGTCATCCCTACTATGTTCAGCAGCTTGCACAGCAAAGTTGGTTTCGGACTGCGGATATTTGTTCAGTTGAAATTATTCAGGAAGCTCTTCAGGGATTGGTGGCTCAACTAAGTTTACTTTTTCAATCGAAAACAGATGAGTTAACCAATTATCAAATTAATTTTCTGAAAGCCATGATTGACGGAGTGGAAAAATTCAGCTCCAAAGAAACGCTGGATGAATATAAAATAGGGACTTCGGCCAATGTTCTACGAGTAAAGAACACGCTCGAAAGCAAGGAAATCATTGACATTCAGGGAAATAACATTTCATTACTTGACCCCATGTACAAAATATGGTTGAAGACATGGTATTTCAAAGGATAACACTAGACAAAAAATGGCGACAATAAAAAGTTGGATCAAAGCAGCGCGTCTGCGAACCTTGCCCCTGGCGATGTCGGGCATACTGATGGGAGCTGCCTTGTCGTATTTCGATGGCGGATTCCAAAGTAAAGTAACCGTATTGGCTATTGTGACTGCTTTATTTATACAAATCTTCTCCAATTTTGCCAACGACTATGGCGATTCGCAAAAGGGAACTGACAACCAGCACCGTGTGGGACCCAAACGAACCATTCAAAGTGGTGAAATTAATGCCATCGAGATGAAGTCGGGAATGGTAATTTTGATTATACTGAGCCTTGCAACAGGAATTTGGTTGATTGCTGAAGGAACCAAAGAACTTGAACTAACAACTTTCCTGCTGTTCCTGGCCTTTGGAATTGTAGCCCTGATAGCTGCATACCGCTATACAGCAGGTAGTAATCCTTATGGATATGCAGGATTGGGAGATTTAGCAGTATTTCTCTTCTTTGGAATACTACCAGTGGCTGGAACCTATTTTCTTAACACCCACCATATTAATCCTGAAATATTTCTCCCCGCCTTAAGTATCGGACTTTTTAGCACAGGGGTATTGAATCTGAACAATATGCGCGACATCGAGAACGATCGTAATTCGGGTAAGAAAACTATGGTGGTTAGAATGGGAAGCGCAAACAGCAGAGTATATCACACCAGTTTGATTGCCTTTGGATGGGTTACTGCAATAGTTTTTGTAATTTTAAGAATGCAATCTGCTTACCAGATATTATTCTTATTGACCTTGCCGCTTTTCATTTACGATCTGGTAATCATCAAACGTATACATGAACCACGACTACTGGATCCCTTTCTGAAAAGACTATCGATTGCTACACTGCTCTTTACGGTGCTATTTGGGATAGGAATAATTTTAGCAGCACAATAGCAAATGAGAAAATGAGAAGTAAAAGTTCTCCCGGATAAAGTAACGAATCTATTTAGGGTCTGCTGAAAAACTCAATATCGACTTTTTAGGTGCTTATGGTTAGGTGCTTATGGTTAGAATTGAATATTGCTCATTCCCATTGACTTGTTAAATCTGTCATTGGTAGTGAAAGGGAAATAAAATTCTCCGAAAGATGTTGGTTATAGGTTATACTGCTGTAAATGTCTGAATGTGAACATTTAATATTAAAAAAGGGTATAACCACAGACTTAACCCCGAGTACTCGGGGTAAAAACGCATAAGGTCTCTGGTTGCACCCTAAAATGATTCAAGTGACAGCTATTTAGAATATTACAAGGGTGCAACCTGCAACCAGAGTATGTGGTTGTTTTATTTTTGAATCTGCAAACAAAACCCAATTAATTGATTCTAAAAACAAACAAGTGCTCCCGAGTACTTGTTTTAATTTGCAGGTTAATATCTTCTTATAATACTGTCCCGAGTGCTCGGGATGAGTTTTTCAGCAGACCCTATTTAACGTATTATCCAGTTCTCTATATTAATCTTTGACATCCGATCCAGATGTTTTTCATTTTCGGTTACCAGAATTAGGTCATTGGCAATTGCAGTCGCTCCTATTAACAAATCAAAATCATCAAGGATTCTACCTGATTTCTTTAAGCGTGCTTTTTCTTTCGCATAAATATCTAGAGAATTGAAAATTGGAACAATGGTTAATTCTTGTGCAAAACCATCAACCATTTCTGTATTCTCTGAAATTCGATTGCTACATTCTGCTCCAAATTTAAGTTCTGCCAATGTAATTTCTGAAATATAACAATTTTGAAGTCCTACTTGCTTCAATTTGACATTCAGGTTATACTTTCCTTTCAATAAGAAAATACAAATATTTGTATCCAGTAAATATTTTTCCATTGTCAAAAAGCTTCCATTGATCGGTTAAAATTTCTGCTTTCCCTTATTTCCTTGATAATCTCTTCGGCAGTCTTATCAGAAATGAAAGCGCCAAAATACTTATCAATTCTATCTTCATTTTTAACCACTTCATCGGCTATTGAATTGGATAATTTGGCAATGAGTCTTAATTTGTTCTCTTTGCTCAGACCATTTAAAAGCCCGAAATAATTATCGACCAAAGATGTACTTGCATTTGCCTTCATGTTCATCAAATTTACACAAATATACTTCTTTTTCACAATACTTTAAACTCGCTGGAAGATATTACATTTACTGTCTCAACAGCGGCAGCGCCGCAAAATATTTGTAGTAAACGAACAAAAGGAGGATTGGAAGGTGCAACGCACCGCAATTTCATAAACACTTTTAAAGACTAATATTACGGCACGATGCACCTTCATCTCCTTTTACGAAATTGATTCTACAAATATCAGGAATGCTCTGCACCTTTAAATTTGAAAGATTCTGAACAACATCTCTTCATTATAATTTAAATTTTTGTACCTTTAAAAGTTCAAAAGTCAGTTCAACAATGAAAGCCCGATTTAAAAAATATACGCTTAATTTCAAACTGCCCTCAGGCACTTCTAGGGGTGTTTATACTACCCGAGATGTATGGTTCATTTTTTTAACTGAAGGAACCACTACTGGAATTGGCGAATGTGCGCCCCTACCCAACCTGAGTATTGAAAATCCAAAGGAAATGAGCGCCAAATTGTTACAGGTGTGTGAAAATATTGCCGTTTTCAAATACTTACCCGAAGAGCTCAACAACTGGCCATCCATTCGTTTTGGAATAGAAACTGCACTACTTGATTTGAAAAACGGAGGACAACAAATCCTTTATCCATCGGCTTTTACTAAGGGTGAAAAGGGAATTCCCATTAACGGACTGATATGGATGGGAGCTCCCGATTTCATGAAGCAGCAAATCCGTACCAAGCTGGATAACGGTTTCAGATGCATCAAAATGAAAATAGGAGCCATTGACTTTGAAACTGAATTTAGCTTGCTGAAAGCAATTCGCAATGAGTTTTCAGTAAAGGAAATTACCCTTAGAGTGGATGCAAATGGCGCTTACTCTTACCAGACTGCCCTCGAAAACATGAAACGACTGTCCGATTTGCAAATTCATTCCATCGAGCAGCCCATTAAGGCTGGCCAATGGGAAGAGATGGCCAGATTGTGTGAAGTATCCCCCATTCCCATTGGCCTCGATGAAGAACTGATCGGTAATTTCCTTCAGAAGGAACAAATTCAAATTGCTGAACAAATTCATCCTGCCTATTTTATTCTCAAACCCAGTCTGCATGGCGGATTAGCAGGTTGCGAAAAATGGATCGAACTGGCCAATCAACACCATATAGGATGGTGGATTACTTCTGCTCTTGAATCGAATATCGGATTGAATGCAATTGCCCAATGGACTTTTCAACAAAATATCATTACTGAACAAGGCTTAGGGACTGGGCAACTGTTTACCAACAATATTTATTCGCCTCTGAAAATTGAAGGAGACAAACTCTGGCATAAAGCTAACCATCAGTGGAATATAAAACAGATAAGCGATAATTAACATGCCAGCCACTATACATATAAACGGACAAGGTTATACAGAGGAAGAGTTGACTTTACTGATTGCAGAAAAACTTTCTTCATTTAACCTGCCCGAATGGGAAGTGGAATTATTTAACTTTCTAAAAGAATGGTTCTCCGATTCCGAAATCATTCATGCTCAAACTTCTGGCAGTACAGGCGCTCCTACTCCCATCGAATTACCAAAAGCAGTCATGATAAAAAGTGCCCAGCGAACCATTGAATACTTTGGACTTCAGGGAGGTAACCGTATTCTATTAAGTCTACCCTGCCGATACATTGCCGGTAAAATGATGGCTGTCAGGGCCATCGTTGGTAAAATGAATTTGATCACTGTTGATCCCTCTTCAGATTTTGAGTTATTACTTAACGAGAACTTCGCTTTCGGAGCAATGGTTCCCAACCAGGTTTTCAAGTTATTGGAAAGTGATTCAGGAAAGGAAAAGCTCGAACACATTCATAATCTGTTGATTGGTGGATCAGCTATCTCTGAAACTTTGGAAGCTCAAATCAGTCAATTGAAAAGCCGCATCGTTTCTACCTATGGAATGACTGAAACAGCCTCCCATATTGCGATCCGAGAACTATCAGGCGAACAGCATTCCGACATATATCATTGTATGCCAGGCATTTCAGTAACCATAAACGACAATGAGTGTCTTCAAATTCATGTACCCGAACTTCAAGAGTCTCTTCAAATCAATGATGTGGCAGAAGTAATTTCACCCACCAGTTTCCGCATTTTGGGAAGGGCTGATGATGTAATCATATCAGGAGGAATAAAATACTTACCTCAATCAATTGAGAGAAAGTTGGAATCCCTGATTGATAAACGGTTTGTCATTTCATCCATGCCAGATGAAATGCTGGGTGAAAAACTGGTATTGGTGATCGAAGGTATACCCTCTGAAACTGAAGGACTTCAGGAAAAAACAGCAGAAATACTTCCTCCCTTCGAACGTCCCAAGTTGGTCTATTTTCTTGCAAACTTTCCCCAAACGCCCAATGGTAAAATCAAAAGGAATGAGATCAAACTGATGATTAAGAATCGGTAAATATTTATTTTATATCTGCCTATTTACTCTTGCCCTAACTCTTGCCCTTGCACTATGATTGTTTGTAGTAATCGTCACATAAACAATATCTTGCCCTAATTTCAACTCTTGCCCTAATTTCAACTCTTGCCCTTCTATATGTAAATTACTATAAATTAGCGCATAATACGAATTACAAAATCTTCACTTTCTCATTTTCTCATTTTCTCACTTTCTCATTTTCTCTTCCCTCCCTCCCATTTCAATCCATTTACCGATTTTAAACTTTGGTTGACCGATCAACCCTCCTAAACCTAAAGAAAGTAACCTACTTTTATTCAAAATTAAACAATCAGGCAATGGAATCACATTGTGAAAACAGAAAACGTTCGAGCCCATTTTGGGCTTATGTATTAATCATAGTTGGTATTTTATGGATTCTGAGTAAAAGTGGCTGGGACATTAATCTTCCCGGGGTAGGAGCTCTATTTAACGCCATTGGAAACTTCTTTGGCCATCTCACCAATTGGTCGGCTGGATTGAATGTTCCCATACTGCTGCTTATTTTGGGAATCCTTCTAATAGCTGGTCGCCGTATTTTCGGAGCGCTGTTGTTGGTATTGTTGATTATGATTCTTATTCCCAATTTCATAATCATCCCGGGTATCCTGATGCTTCTGTTCTTTCCCGTAATATTAATCATTATTGGAATTGTAGTTCTAACAAAGCTATTCTGAAACAACTAAATACCGCCTTAACCGATTGGATCAGGTGTTTTACCGATCTATCATTCATTGGTAACAGAATGTAAATATATTTGTAATAAATAATACGATAAGAAATGGAACGAGGAAATATTAATAAACGACTATATATAGGGATCATCCTGATTGCGATAGGATTTATCCTGATTCTTGAAAAATTAAACCTGATTCCTGAGTCGGTTTCAGATTTGCTTATCTCGTGGCAAATGTTGCTTATTGGAATCGGTGTTCTGTCACTGATTGGAGGAAACCGTACAGCAGGAACCATTCTGATTTTTATAGGAGGCATATTTATGATTCCTGAACTATTTGAAGTACCTGATGAAATAAGGCAAATTTATAAACCTTTGATTTTGGTAGCTATAGGTGTAGCATTTATTTTACGTCATCGTGACAATAGGCAGAACTCCATTGAAAGTGGCGGTGCTGGGGTGAATCCCCCTATGGAAGTTGAATTGATCCCTAAAGACAATTCACACAATACCTTCGACGATTTTGTCATCTTCGGAGGACGTGAAGTATTTATCAATTCCCAAAACTTTGCAGGTGGAAAAGCAACCTCCATCTTTGGTGGAATGGAATTCGATTTGCGCAAGGCAAACATGAGCCAAAGCGGCGCTGTGATTGATTGTGTGAGTGTATTTGGAGGCTGCGGCTTTAAGATCCCCATGGACTGGAATGTGCGCAATGAAGTGGCCACTATCTTTGGAGCTTTTACTGACAAACGCGGCGATACTTTCAATGAACGGTATTACGATCCCGCCAAAACTATTGTCATCAAAGGCGTTTCAATCTTCGGTGGCATTGAAGTTAAACACTTTTAACAACCATGGATCATCCCTTAACAAATAACTATCGGCTGCTGCTTTCGTATGTTGTGTTTTGGGGAGTAATTTCGGCCATTAACATCATCCTTCAGGTATTTTGGTATGATGTGCCACTGATCTATTCGCTGCTCGATACAGGCACCAATTTCGTCTTATATCCCCTGTTGGGTTCGAGCATCTGGTACAGCATCAGGTATAACAGTCTGGAAGAAGTTTCATTAGTCAGGCTGATCATGTTTCATTTCATCGCTGCTTCCATTTTGTGTGCCATCTGGATGTACATAAGTTTTGCCATTTACAAGCCCTTTATCAAAGAGAAAAACAGCTTTCTTGAAATCGGTCTGCCCTCCAAAATATTTGCGGGATATGTGATGTATGCCGCTTATCTTATATTTTTCTATGGAGTTAATTATTACCAAAGTCTGAAAGAAAAAATCAAGAAGGAGGCGGAATACAAGACACTCCTGCGTGAAGCTGAATTACAGGCACTTAAATCTCAAATCAATCCCCATTTTCTGTTCAACAGCCTGAATTCCATCTCTTCACTAACGGTCAGCAATCCCGAAAAAGCTCAGGAGATGGTTATTAACCTATCCACATTTATGCGTTACTCGCTGACCCATGAACAAAGAGAAATGGTTACCTTTGCAAGAGAACTTGAAAATATTAAACTTTACCTTGGTATTGAAAAAGTGCGGTTCGGTAAAAAGTTAAATACCGAATTTATTATTGATGATAATTGCCTGACGGCCGAAATCCCTAATATGATTTTGCAGCCGCTGTTCGAAAATGCTATCAAATATGGAGTTTACGAAACCACTGAACAGGTGACCATCAAGACCATCTGCCAATGTGAAGGCAACGTTTTGAAGATTACCATTGTCAACGATTATGATGCCAGTTCACTCCAACGCAAAGGCGAAGGAATTGGATTGAGGAACATCCGCAAACGCATGCAAATTATTTATAGTCAGCCAGATCTGATAAAAATTACGGATCTGAAAACAAGCTTTGAAGTTCAATTAATCATTCCACAAAAACAGTCCATGTCATGAGTGAAAAATTACAAACCCTTATTATTGAAGACGAAGAACTGGCCCGCAACCTGTTACGTTCCTATTTAAAGGACCATCCCGACATTGAAATTATTGGTGAATGTGAAAATGGATTCGACGGGGTCAAAGCCATCAATGAAAAGAAGCCCGACCTGGTTTTTCTTGATATCCAGATGCCCAAGATTACTGGCTTCGAGATGATTGAACTGCTCGATCACAAGCCGCAGATTATATTCACCACGGCTTATGACCAATATGCCCTTAAAGCTTTTGAACTTAATGCGGTAGATTACTTACTGAAACCATTTTCGAAAGAGCGGATGCAGAAGGCCATCGACAAGGTGATTCACCATATTCAAAATGCTGAAACGAACATTGATAAGCTGGAAGAACTATCCAACTTCCGCCCAGGAGAAGCATACATCGACAGGGTGGTGGTAAAAGACCGCCATAAAATACATATTATTACTGTTGATAAAATCCGTTATATCGAATCGCTAGACGATTATGTAATGATTTATACCCAGGATGGTCGACAGATGAAACAAAAAACAATGAAGTATTTCGAGACTTACCTCGATCCCAAAAACTTCATCCGCATCCATCGTTCTTTTATTGTTCATGTCGATAATATTGCTGAAATACAGCAGTATGAGAAGGATTCGTATGTGGTAATCCTAAAAGACAAGGACAAAACCAAGCTGAAAGTCAGCAAGACAGGCTACAAGAAAATCAAAGATGTACTTCATTTTTAATCCTACTGAACAAAATACCTGCACTGATTAAAGTGCTTATTTAATCATAACATATAAACAAAAGAGGTTTCGGAAACGGGGCCTCTTTTGTTGTTATGGGATACCAGTTGCGCCCTTGCCAATTGAGAAAAAACTGGACACCGGCAAGTGTGAGCAACGAACAGGCCTGGTTTTTCTTCCCTTCCAAATATACATTTCAACGTATTCTTGTCTTACCTTTGTCTTACCTTTATCTTACCAGTGTCTTATTTAAACCATATATAAACCGTATATATACCGTATATATACCGTATCTTATTCGTACTTTTTACGGTTTAGATATAGTTTTGATTTGGTTTTGATTTGATTTATACAAGACAAGGGTAAGACAAAGGTAACAAAGAAACCCTTTACTGGTAATGGGAAAAATTGAAATGTTCATAGATTTTGAATTGGGATAGTGATTGATTTTTCAACAGTACAACTAAACCATAATCGTTTAAATAAAATCATACCATATAAATGAATATTCAAAAATAAATACATATATTAGATGATTAATAAATCAAATTTTGTAATTAACGGACGAACGGACGGAATTGATTCATTAGCGGACGGAATAAATTCCATCCCTACAATATGCTCCGAGCCTACGGCTCTTGCAGATATAGCAATCCCGTAGGGATGGCTCATATTGTAACAACGGATTTTAATCCGTTGGATGGGGCATATTGTAACAACGGATTTTAATCCGTTGGAAATTGAATGACGACAAACATTTAAAATAGGAAGAAATGGCAAATACTTATCATCAGGTGTATCTACAATTTATTTTTGCGGTTAAATACCGGGAAGCTGTTTTAGATAAAAAATGGCGATCAACCGTGTTTGGTGTAATTGGTAATCTGATCAATGAAACTGGATGTAAAATGCTCATTGTAAATGGCGTAGAAGATCATGTTCATTGCTTCTTAGGTTTAAAACCAGTGGTTTCGATATCTGAATTAATGAAAACAGTTAAAGCTAAATCTTCAAAATATATCAATGACCATAAATTGATAGAAAAAAGGTTTGAATGGCAGGAAGGATATGGCGTATTTTCATATAGTCATTCACAAATCAATCAGGTAATTAAATATATTGCCAATCAGGAGGAACACCATAAGAATCAAATATTTAGAGAGGAATACCTGGAAATTTTAAATCGATTTGAAATACCTTATGATGAACGATATATTTTTGAAGATTTGATTTAATAATTCAATGTCAAAAACAACAAACGGACGGGATAAATTCATTTAACAAACAACAAATGGACGGATTAAAATCCATCCCTACAATATGCCCCGAGCCTACGGCTCTTGTAGATATAGCAATCCCGTAGGGATGGCCCATATTGTAGCAACGGATTTTAATCCGTTGAAAATTGTAGCAATGGATTTTAATCCGTTGGAAATTGTAGCAACGGATTTTAATCCGTTGGAAATTTCGTTTTAATGTTATTAAACATGTTTATACCATTTAATTCTTGCTTAGCTGTTGAATTACAACCTGTTAGATTATTAACATTCATTAGTATTAAATACAACATTTGTTTATAATAAATTAATATTATAACTTAGATGAATATTTTTTAAAAACCTAAAACTATGAAAATAGCATTCATCCTAATAATTTGTATTACAGTTTGTGCTTGCACAAAAGTCACACAAGAAGTGATAGTAGAGCCCACTTCAGATAAGTATTTGAAGATCACGGAAATCTTTTCTCTCAATGATTTTGAAGTTGCAAAAACGTTTATCCTTACAAATGGCAACAAGGGAACCTATCGGAATTTTGATGGGGACAATCCTCATTATTCTTTTGATGGATTTGAAGCCTATTTGAATGCAGAGATAGGACAACGTAATATAAATAATGATCCAGCCATTTCTGACTTTAACCAAATTACGATAAGAGACAGAAATGCCATTCCACAGTATTATACTATTCATATTGTAAGAAAAGGAGACAACACGAAAGAAGGAATTACCAGGCCTGTTGAAGGAATGTGGGAAGAAAGAGTCTATCTGCTAAATCCTTATGGTGATGATATTAATATAATGAAAAATAACTTGATCAAATACATTGAAGTTATAAAAAATCAGAAAGCGCAAAAGTATTTCAACCCAATTGATTTACTGAAACTCTGTATAGACAGTGCAGAAATGCCTACCGGATTCGTTATGAATCAGAATATATTATCTATGCCTGGTACTGCCCCTAATGAGCAAATTTATCAGTATTGGCGGATAGATGCTAAAACAAATCAATTGGCTCTGCTTGAATCTAATAAAAAAGCAGTAAGTACACCTATAAGTGCAAGTTCAGACCAGATATGGTACCGCACTAATACATTGGGGGGAAAAGACAAGATCGAAATTAACCGGGTCATCTGTACCTCTGAGCCAGAGTTGTTAAAAACAGTGAATCAGTTTACAAAAGAAACCTACCAAGCAGTATTCATTCTATCTGCTGTTCCTTTTGCAGGCGAAAAAAGTTGGGTCCCAATGGATGCTCAACCAACAGATGATTCTTTCTCATTAATGTTTTATAAACACAATGTTTTTATCAGACTGTATGTTCGCATATCAAATAAAGATGCAATTGAATCACAGCATATTACTGAAATGTTGGCAAAGCAATTAGTGAATAATATTGATTCTTTTGCAGTAAATTCTAATATTAAATAAAATGCAAACCAGCTTATTATCAATCATTTTCATCTTGCTTCTAAGTTCTGCGAGCTTTGCACAAGAGCGATATTTATTGAAAGAGGCAGATATGCCTGGTTACGTACTTAAAAGACAATCAATACTTTGGGCTGATGATTATCATAATTTAGGAATTGAGCAACAATGGAAGGTAAATGACAAGGAGCAATATTTGTATCTTAAATATTATGAATACAAAGATGAGTTTATGGCCATCAAAGAGATATCTGATTTATCAGGATCTTTTGCCGGTGCGTATATATTTGGTTTTCCAAACGGTGAAATAAAAGGGAACTCTTCATGGACTTATATTGAAAGAAATGCTGCTTTTCTTCAAAAATGGAACGTAGGGGTACAAATATACTCGGTTGATCATACTGCGGTTGCACAAAAGATTATTTTAAATGTATCGGATAAACTTTTAACAAAAATCGGTGATAGTATTTCCACCGAATTTCTAATAAAAGATACCGAGTTAAAAAAGTACCAGATACCTATTGCCCGTTATAACCAAATGACTGATGCATCTAAAGATACGCTTGTCAAAAATGGATTTAGTGAGTATAAAGTTGAAGATACGAAATGGATTTTTAACATGGATAGCCTGGTGATGGGTACCAGAAAGCAATGGTCATCAAGTAATTCATTTTTCAGTATTGATGTGGCTGAATTTTCAAGTGCTGCTGATGTACAAACAGCAACAGAACAAAATGGAAATATTAAATGGAGCCCATTTTTTTTACTGGATGATAAAGAATCAGTAGAAAAAGCGATTGCAGAGTGGTATTTCCATTGGCCATCCAATGATACCATGAAATATATTTCTGTTATTGGACGAAGGGGCAATTATGCAATCCACTTTTATTACTTTAACGAAAAAGGTGTTGATGTTGAATTCTTTAAAAGAGTCGTGTTGGCTATTAACAGTGAGGGAACCGGCATTGCAGAAATTGAGAATAAAGGGTTTAAAGTATATCCTAATCCTGCTAATGGGATGGTTACCCTTGAAATCAGTGACCGTTCAGTTACCAATTGTGAGTTGTTCAATTCAAATGGTCAGTTGATTAAAACATTGCCTGTAGAGCAAGGAGTGAACAACTATACTATCAGGGATTTAAAGGAAGGTTTATATTTGATTAAAATAATATCGAAGGAGGGAACGATGGTTAAGAAAATAATTAAAAATTAAATCTTGTAATTTGCGAACGGAATAAATTCCATCAATACAATGTGTACCGATTATGTGGACGGAATAAATTCCATCAATACAGGACGGAATAAATTCCATCCCTACAATATGCCCCGAGCCTACGGCTCTTGCAGAAATAGCAATCCCGTAGGGATGGCCCATATTGTAACAACGGATTTTAATCCGTTGTATGTCAATGCAATATGCCCCGAGCCTACGGCTCTTGCAGATATACCAATCCCGTAGGGATGGCCCATATTGTAACAACGGATTTTAATCCGTTGGAAATTATAGACACCTATTAAAATGCGTGATAAACGATTTATAGCAGAACATCGGGGTGGGCCTTTAAAAAAAGAGCAGCATAGACAATTAATTAAATGGGCTTGCGACTGCGCTGAAAATGTTTTACCACTCTTTGGTGAATCATTGGATGAACGGCTGAAATATGCTTTATTTATTGCTGACCAATGGACAAAAGGAAAGGCAACAGTGGGAGACGCTAGAAATGCATCATTGGGCGCAATTTCGGTGGCAAACGAACTTTCCAATCCAACGTCAATAACTGTGGCTCGTTCTGTGGGACACGCTGTTGCTACAGCTCACATGGCTGACCATTCATTGGGAGCAGCCGTGTATGCTTTGAAAGCTGTCAAAAATGCAGGTCAATCAATTGATGCAGAAAGGAAATGGCAAAATGAACAATTGCCCACAGAAATCAGGGAGCTTGTTTTAACTTCAAGGAGTTTGAAAGAGGCAATATTCAAAGACTTAAGGACAGATTGAAACTACTGATTTTTATAAATAATTGTATAAAAAATAGCATATACTGAATTATATTTATTAACTTTATGCTTTATAACTATACCGTTTTAAAGCAATAAAATAAAACCAAAAATCATGAAGAAGCTCTATGGGTTTTTATCAGTCATCGTCATGTTTGCGATGATTTTATTGATGACTAACTGCGCAAAAGAGGTGACTACTGACCCGATTGTGACCCCCATTATTAAGACTCACAGCATTGTAGGAACAGTTCAAAAAGGACCTTTTGTAAGTGGAAGTTATGTAACCGTTTTTGATTTGCTGGCAGATTTATCAGCAACCGGCAAGTCGTATAATGCTCCAATTTCAGACAATAAGGGAACCTTTGAACTAAACAATATCACTTTAAGTTCAAATTACATTAGCTTAAAGGCTGATGGATATTACTTCAACGAAGTTTCGGGACTAAAATCGGCAGCACAAATTACCTTGTATGCCCTATCGGATACTACAGCCAAAAGTGTTATCAATGTGAACGTATTGACCCATCTGGAGAAGGCAAGAGTTGAATATCTGATGAAAAATGCAAAGACCTTTACTGAATCAAAGCTACAAGCTCAAAAGGAAATACTTGCGATCTTTAATATTGAGAAAAGTGATATGGAGACTTCTGAGAATTTAAATATTTCAGAAACAGGAGATGATAACGGGATCTTATTGGCAATTTCAGCCATCGTGCAAGGGACTCATACAGAAAGTGAATTGACTGAATTATTGTCAAATATAAGCATTGATCTTAAGGAAGACGGAATTTTAAACAATCAAACCTTAGGAACTGATTTAATCACTCAGGCAATTGGTTTGGATACTGTATTGATCAAGAATAATTTAGTTAAGCGCTATATCCATGAAGGGCTTGAATCAAGTATTCCTGATTTTGGTAAATATATTGTACTATTTATTTCAAAAACCAAGTTTGTGGCTACTCCTCCTGTGGTCACTACCAAGAATATTGTTGGATACGCTCAAAAAGGCCCATTTATCAATGGAAGTTCTGTAACGGTTTTTGATTTGCTGGCAGATTTATCTGCAACAGGTAAATCGTATAACTCCCAAATTACAGATAATAAAGGAACATTTCAGTTAAACAATATCGCATTAAGTTCAAACTATATCAATTTAAGGGCTGATGGATTTTATTTCAATGAAGTATCGGGACAACAATCAGCCGCGCAAATTACCTTGTATGCCCTATCGGCTATTGAAGGTAAAACTGATATTAATGTGAATATACTGACCCATTTGGAGAAGGCGAGAGTTGAGTATTTAATAAAAAATGGTAAGTCATTTGCTGAATCAAAGATGCAAGCTCAAAAAGAGATTCTGGCCATCTTTAATATTGAGAAAAGTGATATTCAATCCTCTGAGAATTTAAACATCTCAGAATCGGGTGATGACAATGGAATATTGTTGGCCATATCAGCCATCATGCAGGGTTATCGTTCGGAAAGTGAAATGACAGAATTATTGTCTAATATAAGCAATGACATCAAGGAAGATGGTATTTTAAACAGTGCAGCATTGGGTTCGGCATTAATCAATCATGCTACTATTCTGGATGCAGCTTCTATTAAAAGTAATTTAACGAAACGTTATAGCGACATTGGAGCAACTGTAATCCTTCCTGATTTTGGAAAATACATTGCCAACTTTATATCAAAAACACAATTTGTGGTTACACAATCTCTTATAACATACCCACTAACAGGATTATATGGCGCCAATATCCTCGCATTATCGACTACCAACTATAGTGCCGGGA